>ERZ1673753.1052-NODE-1052-length-28161-cov-5.336796_pt1 | contig 28161 bp, 41 predicted proteins | sample MGYA00580201_ERZ1673753 | MGnify/ENA primary metagenome ERZ1673753 (study PRJEB41218, sample SAMN15661747) | gut metagenome | host: Homo sapiens | place: Canada: London | collected 2015-08-20/2019-03-30 | study: EMG produced TPA metagenomics assembly of... | reverse complement strand
CCCTCTTTTATTTCATAGGGTAGTATTTAAAAAAAATTTTTGGAAAAAAAAAATTATGAATTTTTAACTAAAATTAATAAATCAAAATTTGTTTATATTGAAATATAATAGTATCTTTGTGCCGTAATTTAAATTGTTATAATATGGAGATTTTAAAGAAACGAAAAATAAAATTAGTTCCAGAAGAGTATTATGAAGATTATTATAAAACTAGGGATGGCGAAGTATTTGAATTAGAAGAGGAAGCAATTTCTCATGAAGAGATGTTAAATGAGAGGGAAGAATTTCTTTCTAGTATTTCATATAGTGAAAACCCATTATTATATTCTATAATGCCTAATATAACTAAAATTTTTAAATTTACTAATAATGTTGATTTTTCTTTATTATGTAGTTGGTTGGATATTGATGGAATGGCTGTAAATGAGAATGGTGATTTATTAAATCCCATTACTGATTTGGTAGATGATGAAGAATATGTTTGTATATGTGGTGAAGTACAAGTAAGAGAATCAAATGACAATTTTAATTCTACTAAATATATGCGTTTTATTCCTTATGAAAATTATAAAAAAATAGTATTATTGTGATATGTGGATTGAAATAGTAGAGCCTCAACAAAAGCTAAATTTATTAAAATCTATGGGATTGTATGAAAAATTCGTACATAATTGTTTACATCATTATTGGTGGCATAATCGTATATATAATTTAGCAGATATACAAAGAAATGCTGAATTTCATAATTATAATTTACTTGATGCAACATTTCAATGGAGAGAAACCTCAGAAGGAGAAAATTTTTGGAATGAGAAAGATAGGATATTTAGAGAGAAATATAGAAAAATGACAGGTAAAGAATAATATGGGAAAGAAATTTTATGAATTATGTCCACAAGAAGTAAAAAATATATTAAAAATACTTGGAATATATGATGATTTCTATACCTGTATAAAATATTTGTTAATGAAAATAGGTGTAGAAAATCTTTGTTGTGATATAACTCATTTCAGAAAAGATATTTCTGTAGATGAGATGATTGATAATTATATTATAATGCAAAATACAAATATATTAACATCATTATACACTAATAGTTGTACATTACTTGAATGTAATGAGTATATAAAAGAAATGGCAGAGAAACTATGCTGTGGTTTTAATGGTGATATAAATGGTGATTTTTTCTATCTATATAGAAAAAAACAAGGTTATGATTTAACTAAAAGAGATTTAATGAAATGGAAAAGTGTAATGTAGAAGAACGCAAAGTTAAACAAGTAATTGTTATGCGTAAAGATTTAGGAATGCGAAAAGGGAAAATGATAGCGCAGGGTTCACATAGTAGCATTGGTGCTTTATTGAAAGAGTTTTCGATAAAAGAAGACGAGACTGGTGTATCTTATGAATGTCATTTTGAGAAAGGTAGTATATTGGATAAATGGTTAAATGGTATTTTTACTAAGATTTGTTTATCAGTTGATAGTGAAGATGAGTTAGTTGAATTATATGAAACAATTAAAACTAATGCTCCAAATATTCCATGTGTGATGATTGAGGATTGTGGTTTGACAGAGTTTCATGGTGAGAAGACGAAAACCTGTATTGGGATTGGGCCGTTTTGGGCAGATGAGATTGATGTATTTACTTCACATTTAAAATTGATGTAATGGAAGAATTAAAACATAGTAAAATAGAGCTTGTATCATTTAGAAATTTATTAACCATGACTGGTATATTCATTGATGATATTAGAGTATTGGATAAAATTCTAATATCTTCTGATGGTCTTAAAAGTATGGATTTCTCAAATATTAAAGATGAAGAAGGGTTATGTGATATATATGATAAAATATATGAATCAACAAAAAAATATTCATTAGAAATTCACAAAAAAGAAGAGTAATTATTTACTTATACATAATTTTTTTTATTTTTTGTGAAAAATAAAGAATATGACAATAAGTGGATGTTTAATTGTAAAAAATGAGGAAAATGTATTAAAGCGTTGTTTAGATAGTTTTTCCCCTCTATTGGATGAAATTATTGTAGTTGATACTGGTTCATCTGATAAGACAAAAGAAATAGCAGCTAGTTATGATAAAGTAAAATTATTTGATTATAAATGGAAAGATGATTTTGGGGATGCAAGAAATACATCTTTTGGTCATGCAACTGGTGATTATCTTATGTGGATTGACGCTGATGATTATTTAGATGAGAAATCATTATCTGTACTTAAAACATTAAAGGATAATAATACTATATCACAGTTTGATAGTATTTATATGCCTTATGTGAAATTTAAGAATAATGATATGTCTTCTAGTGAATTTTTCACATTTAATAGACATAGAATTGTTAAACGTGAATGTGGATTTAAATGGGAAGGTAAGATTCATGAATATTTGAATGTTGTTGAATTTAGTAATAATTTTCTTACATTATCAGTAAATGAAGCATTTATAACTCATCTTCACGATAAGTCTTATACTGATAGGAATTTGAAGATTTATCGTAAAATGGAGAAGAAGAATGAGATTCTTACAGCTAGAGATACATTCTATTATGCCAATGAACTATTTGACAATAATCTTTATGAAGAAGCAGCTAAATGGTATATAAAGGCTTTAGAATTTAAAGATTTATGGCGTATTGATGCTTTGAATGCTTGTGCTAAAATGTTTAACATTTATTATAATCATTTAGATAATCCAGAGTTAGCAGTTGAGTATGCCTTTAAGAGTTTTAAATATTCTAAACCCAGAGCAGATATATGTTGTTATATTGGACTATATTTTTTAGACAATAATAACAATGAGATGGCTAAATATTGGTATGAGAAGGCATATAATAATATTCCTTATGGAGATGAATCAACTTTTGTGACTAGTAGTCATTGGACTACAACTCCGTTGTTACAGTTATGTGTAATTCATTGGAGAATGGGAGCATATATTAGTGCAGCCGAAATTAATGAATTAGTTGGTAAGTATGACCCTCTGAATCCTAATTACTTAAATAATATTTCTTTATTTTCAAAAATGAGAATGGAATACCCAAAGGAGCTTAACTAAAAGCTCCTTTTTTTATTAAAGGCAACTATTTATATTTAAAATAAAATATAGATATGGCTACTATTAGAATAAATGAAGATGATTTCAAGTATATTGTTGAAAGTGCAAGTAGAAAAATACTTGAAAATACAGAAAATATTGATGAAGGTTTTTTTGATAATATCAAATCGGCAATTTCTGGTGCAAAAAAAGGTTATAATACACAAAATGCTTTAGATAAAAACATTGATACTGATTATAAAATGAATACAGTTTCTAAGGGAGACCCTAGATTTGATAAGACCAAAGAAGATGTGTTAGATAGTATTAAAGAATATCTTAAAATGTCTAAAGAATATTTACAATATTCTAATTCTCTTCGTAATAAAGCTAATGCATTAGCTAAAAAGTATAATATTTCCTTAAATGGACAGGGTTATGATAAGACCATTTCATATAATATCCCTATGGCTAATATACCACAAAGCGGAAAAAAATTCTCTAGTTCAGAAGTAAGTAATGCTAATTTGAATGGAAATTTCCCAAGAAATATAAATAAAGGTTAAAAATATATAAACATGAAAAATTTAAAAAAAATCATTTCCATTTTAGGTGTATTATCAATTGGAACAATTGGTATATTATTTATGGCTGGATGCCATATTCATATTGTTGTAAGCATTTTATTACTTCTAGTTTCATTAGTTAGTGGTGGAATATTTGTGTATGATTCTTTAACTCAATGTAAAATACATAAAAATGATGAAGAATATAATGCAGCTCTTGCTGAATTAGACCAAAAGAAAAAAGAATTAACTGAATTAAATGGTATATTGATTAAAAGAATTTCTAAAGTTGAAAAAGAAAGAGCAGAACTTAAGAAAGAGGGAGAAATATTAGAACAAGAACAAGCTAATTTCAAAACTGAAAAAGAAAATTTTGAACAAGAAAAAGAAAAAACTTATGATGATATTGCAAAAGAGATGAATAAAATAGAATCAATGAAAATTGAAGTTAATAACTCAAAAATTGCAGTTGAAGCTACTTTAGCAGAAGTTAATAAAAAAACAGAAGAATTAGCAAAAGTTGAAGATGAGATTGAAGAATTAAAAGGATTTGACATTGAAACTGTACATAAAGAAAAAGCTGAATTAGAGAAATTAAAAAAAGATTTAGAAGACTTAAAGAATACAGATATTGATGAAATACATAAAGAATTAACCGAACTTGAAGAAGTTGTTAAATAATAAAATAAGAAGAGGAAAATGAAAATTTCCTCTTTTTTTATTGCTTTTGAGTATAGTTTAGATATAAATATCTAAACTAAGGTAAACATGGCAACAATTAAAGAAAGAATTGATAATGTAACGGAAGATGTTACATTAGGAAAGGTAGATATATCATCAGCTATTACTGATAAAGGGGTAGATACAGTAAGTGGCGATAGTTTTGCTACTATGGCTAACAATATAAGATTATTAGATGTTAATCAAACATCTGACGTTATTATTACCACAAAAGATAATATTGTGACAATGACTTGTGATACTCCAAATGCTACTATATATTATAGAATATCTGGAAGTAGTATATGGAATGTTTATAGTTCTCCAATTAATATAACTGAAACTATTACATATGAAGCCTATAGTAGAAAGATAGGTCAAGTTAAAGGAAATATAATAACTAAAGAATGTATTTTTAAACAAGTTATAGAAATTAGTAGTTCAAGTGCTAACAGTGCTTTCACAATGACTGGATTTGCTGTTGGTGAATATAATGATGGAGAGAATATTGGTACAATCAATACAAATAATGCTCCTTCTACCACTATATTTGCTAGAGTTAATTTTAAACCATATCCTATCTCATTTATAAATCCAAGTCCAGACGAAATTAAACTTGAACAAAATAAATCAATTACTGTTATCCAGCCATTGGTGAGTCCATTATCAAAACAATTATACAAAATTGGGTTTGAATTTGAGAATGATATTACTTTGTATGCTTATTTAATTAGACCTGTAAAAAGAATTACAGTTACAGGGACAGTAACTGATGAAAATAATGAACCTATTATTGGAGCAAGTGTCGTTTCTAAAAGAGAGCCAAGTAATGGTGTTGTTACTAATGTAGATGGCATCTATATATTGCCAAATGTAGCAGAGGATGATGTATTAATATTTTCATATATTACTTATCAAACACAAGAAATTAAAGTTCCATCTTCTGGAACTTTGAATGTTAAATTATTGCCAGAATAATATTTATCTTTGTGAATAAAAGATAATTTTAGTTAAAGGAGAATAAAATATTATCCTTTTTTATACCTTTTATAATAGTTTGTATATAAATATACAAACTAAACTAACATGGCAACAATTAAGCAAAGAATAGACGGAGTAACAGAGAATGTTACTGATGGAAAACAAGATATTGCAAGTGCAATAACTGAAAAAGGAGTTACTACAACAAGTAGTGCAACTTTCTCTACAATGGCGAATAATATAAGGGCTATCGAAGCAGGTGCTGGACATGTGATTTGTGATGCATTTGATGATGGTTGGAGTTATTATGATGGTAAAAATTTAACGCAAGCCCAAGTTGATGCTTTTGAAATAGCAAAGCAAGCATATGCTGATGGTAAGATTATGGTACAGAAAAGCACTTATGATATATTAGATTGTACTCCTATTGCATTTCAAATATCAGATGATGGAAGTGTTAATAGTGTGTTAAAATTTACATATACTGGTATTGAAATATTAGAAACAGAAAATTTATCTACTTCTGGAAAATGGTTATATAATTATATCACAGTAAATCAAATTCAAAGTCAAGATTATAAATCTTATATTAGATGTGGTAGTGGAGATGGTAATTATTTAAATATAGCGTCAGATGGTGGTAAACAATTTATAAGATTATATAATGTTGGTAGTGGTGATGAAACTGATAGTGGTATTACCATTAACTCTGATTATTCATTTAATGTCTTATCTCCAGAAATCATAATTGCTAGAAGTAATGATTATGGTAGAGATACCAGTAATATAACTATTGGAAATAATGGTGCTGGTAGCAGTAATATAGATATTACTAGTGGAGAAAGAGGAAGTGTTAATATTAATTCTGGATATGAAGGAAGCATTAATCTTAATCAAACACAAGGTTATGGTAATATAACAGTTAATACAGGTCAATATTCAACATTTCAAGTTAAACAAAAATCTTATACTGGTTCAACTCATTATGATACAATGACTTTCCAATATCCAACAAGTAATAATAAATATAGAAGTATTGACATACAATGTCCTTATGGTGGAATTAATATACAAACTGATAATGCATTAAATTTAGTTGGTGATGGTGTACAAGTAGGTGGTCCATCTGGTGCAGATGTTATTAATGGTTTAAATGTACAAGGTGATATTCGAGCAACAGGAACTATTACTCCTAGTTCAGACAGGAAATTGAAAGAAGATATTAGACCTTTAGAAAATGGAGTTATTGATAAAATAATGAAACTAAAACCAAGTAGATATGTTTTAAAAGATGATGAAACTAAAAAAGAACAAATTGGTTTCATTGCCCAAGAGGTTGAAGAAGTATTTCCAGAGTTTGTTGTAGAAGGAAAGGATGGTACAAAGTATTTGGATTATATGAAAATGACAGCAATTTTATGTAAAGCTATTCAAGAATTACATAAATAATATTTACATTATTTATTAGTTAAGAAAAATTGCATTTTTTTTTTATTAATCTTGTACTTTTTGTTTAGTTTAGATATAAATATCTAAACTAAGTACAATGGCAACAATCAAACAAAGAATAGAAGCGATTACAACAGAAGTTACTGATGCAAAAATAGGTATTGCAGATGCAATAACATCAAAAGGAGTTGAGACTTCCAGTGGTGATACTTTTGAAACAATGGAAGCTAATATAAGAAAAATTGAGACCGCAAATTATATTGAATTAGGTTCAGTCACTGCTTACACATCAAATTACACTGGTTTTAAATGGGATGGTACTAAATATTATAGTCGTTCTTTATTAGGTACAGCAAATACTGGAACAAATAAAGATTCATCCATTTCTTTTAATTGTAATGTTAAAACTTATCAAATGCCAGATATTGCAATAGGAAAGTATGAACGATATGTTTCCACTAATACTGGTGTAACTGTTGATGGATATGATTATAGTTTTAGGATTAATACAAAATATAATAGTGAATGGAGTGGAACTGCTGTAGTTACAATATATTTTTCTAATAATGTTGAACTACAAGTAGTGATTACAAATGGTTATAATTAGTTAATTAAGATAACAATGCTATGTTATGTTTACATTAGTTAAGAGGATAACACATATTATCCTCTTTTTTTACTTAAATTTAATAAAATTTTATATATTTATTAAATGAACTAAAAAATGTAAATATAATATGGCAACAATTAAACAAAGAATTGACACTGTAACAGATAATGTTATAGGTGGCAAGTCAGATATTGCTAGTGCAATAACTGATATTGGTGTACCTGCAACAAGTGCAGAGACTTTTAATTCCTTAGCGAATAAAATTAAACAAACCCAAGATGGAAAGTATGTATCAATTGCAATTAAAGATGGAATAGGCTTTGATAGGGATGAGCAAAATTCTGGAATTACAGGTATTAGACAAATGTATAAACCTCCTTATATGAAATATGATTTTCCAGTAGCTAAAACTGAACAAGAGGCTTTTATTGTACCAGAATTTAGTTTTGCAATAACTAATGGAAGTGCCTTTTCAAATTACGAATTTGATATACAATGTGATACTATGGAATGGGAAGAATCATCAGTGCCTAGTTTTTTAAAATTTGATTATCTAAGTAATACTGGCATCTATATATCTTATGATGGTAGTACTATACCAAATAATAAAATATATAATGTTCTACTTAAGCCTATCGTTTATTATGATGACAATGATTTTGAAAGTGGTAGAAGATGGTTTTATATTACTTTTAGGAGTGAAAGTTTAGCACCTGTTGAAACTGCTTGATTAAATTTTATTAAAGCACCTATCCAATAGGTGCTTTTTTTATTGCATAAAATGTCGTTTTACAATAGTTTAGATATAAATATCTAAACTAAACAAGCATGGCTACAATAACACAAAGAATAGAAGGAGTAACAGAAAATGTTACAGATGGAAAACTTGAAATTGCCACAGCCATTAATAGTAAAGATGCAAAAGATGTAAATGTATCAAATACTGCAACATTTATAACAATGGCAAACGCAATTAATAAGATTAACGTTGAACAGGTAACACCACCAACAGTTAGTTTTAATAATTCGACATTAACAATGACTTTAACGAATTCAATGGATGGTGCTGAAAATTATTATAGAAAGAAGGGTTCTACATGGATTCAATATACATCACCAGAAGTAATAAGTGATTTTGGAACTTATCAATTTTATGCATCAAAGAGTGGTAGTAAAGATAGTGAGATAATTGAACAATATGTAGGTAAAGAAATGTATGTACCTCACGAATTTAAAATAAACGCTCCTTGGACATTTGAATCTAATTTAGTGATGAATGAAGAATTTACACCACCAATTAATGTTGGTACATTACATATGCATGGTTCTACATCGAATGGTGGACCGTTTCAATTACGATTTTATGAAGGTTGGGAGGAAGATGGAAATGAGTATGAATGTCCAAAAATTATAAAATATGAAATGTTAAGTAGTGACCCAGGATGGGAAGAATGGGAAAACTATCAGTCAGTTGTTAGTATGGGTAGAAATAGTATTACTATTAATAATAGTAGTGGTAGTGGAATAAATTTTAAATTAGCAAGTAATAATTTATTTAGATTCGACTTTAATACTGGTAAATCAGTTTATTTTACTGTTAAATATTAATTGTTGCATTTTTATTTATTAATACTCATATATTAACCAGATATATGAGTATTTTTTTATATATAGAAGAATATTTATATGTAATTAAATATTACAAAAATATAATAAGTTATGAATAGCACTATAATGGCATATATTAATAAATTGGAAGGTTATAGAATTCGTACTCGTGAATGTCATTGGGATGCTCCCAACATGTCACTTCATAAGTTATGTGATGATATAATGTCTGATTTGGAAGATTATGAAGATGAAATAGCAGAAGATGCACAAGGACTATATGGTCAAATAAAAATTGGTATGTTAGTACCAATATTACCAGAAGCAACAGATTTAGAATCAATGTTAGTTGCTTTACGTAAAGATACAGCTTTTTTATTAAAAGTTCTAAAAGAGATTAAATTCACTGGTATTGTAAATATACTTGAAGAAATGGTTCATAAAATTAATCAATGGATTTATTTGGAAAGAATTGCAGCTAAAGGTTAATAATCATTAAAATGTTACATATATGGAAATAAAATGCTCTGGAGAATTTATTGAAGATTTACTCAAATTTTTACAAGAGAATAAAGCTAATGAATATATATTCAAACTTGATGAAGATTCGTTTTATGATGAAATTGATTTTGTCTTTGGTAAATTAAGAATTAGTGATGTAGAGAAAGAAGAAAAAGAAGAGAATAGTTATGGTGACAAATATACTTTCCGTTTTAAATGCGATAAGGAGACAGAAAAAGCACTTATTAAATTGATTGGTGGGGTTAAATCATTAGGAGATGGTGGTCATTCCTTTACAGTAAGAATAAATGGAAAATCTATTTATTATGATGGGGATGGTTCTGATTATATTACTAGTATAAATGGTAAACAAATCAAAAAGAAAGAATTTAATTCTTATCATATGTGTGATTATGAATCTAAAAATGAGATTAATGAGATAATAAAATTAACGATTGATAGCATCAATGAGATAAACAATATGCAAAAAAGAAGAGCCATCTAGCATTTTAGATAGCTCTTTTTTGTTTTGTTTCCTGTCATAAGCCTTTTTATTCTTATGAGGTCTGGTAACACTAATCCATCTTCCTCCATTTTTTTCAAGTTCAATCTCACGATTAACTTTTTTCATCGCTTTAACATAATCATCTTGTGTGATTTTGCTTTTGTTTGTTTTCTTTTTCATAATTTTATATCAATATAGTTAATAATAACTATTTATTAATTCTCTGAAATCAGAATATTTATCATCAATAACAAAATTAATCATTCCATTCTTAAGTTCAAATCTTTTTGGGTTAAAATCAATTAATTTTTCATATAAAAAATCTGAATATTTTGGTGGTATTTGGAATGAAACTGATATTGGATTTCCTTCATTTTTTAAAAATTTGCAAGAATCACTTCCTAATATTCCTTTAAGAAAGGATTTTATCATATCATCATCTTTAATGATATTATTTGGTAATAAGAAATCTTTATTTTTACCAATTATAATACCCCATTTTTTAAGGTTTTCAATTACAAATGGGTTAATGATTTTAATTTCATATGTATGTCCATGAACATCATCTCGTTTTTTCACTCTATATTTAATATCAAAATCTATTTGTCTTCTTATATAGTCCATAAAACCAATTTTTCCTGTAACATTAAATGATGTATCTTTTTTTATCATTGTTACTGTTGGAGCAATTATTCCTATCAACATAGTATTGGTTTTTGTTATTTTGTTAAAAATCATTGAATCATCGAATATAAATAATTCATATGGAATTACTAAATGATTAATCCACCACATTAATTTATCATATTCGCATCCTATTATTTTTCTGACTTCTTCAATTGATTTTAATGATTTCAATAAACCAACAAGTTTCTCTCTTAATTCAGTAGTGTTATTACATTCAAATACAGGATGACCAAAATCAGCATTAATTAATCCATATTGTACATAATATTTCCATCTATTAATCAATGAATTAAGAGGAATGTTATTAACAATAATATTTGTTCCAAAATCAGTCCAATCTAATGATATTTCTGATTCATGGTTTGATATATTAGTATAGGCAGGTCTAAATATAAACCAACAAATCCCATTTAATTCTTCTTCAATGAATCTTTTTTCATTAGGAAATCTTACATCATCAAAACAATAATTAACATTAGTCTTCATTTTTTTACGGAATTGATTTACATGCCAATCTGAATTCCATTTTCTGATTAAATCAGTTCCAATAACTTGTAATAATTGTCTAATAGTTGTAAATTCTTTATCCTTTAGAATTGAATTAATGATATTAATATCAATTTCAGTTATTTTAGACAAATATTTAAGTTTTTCATCTGAAAATTTGTAAGAACTTGTGACTTCTTTATCTCTTTGAACCTCTTCAATCGTTTTATCAGTCATTTCTCCTACTAACTTCTTTAATTCACTAGCAAAACTTAGAATAACAAAGCCGTTTTTTTCGCACACCTTTGCCAATTCAGATTTGCCCGACCCTTTTCTTCCACCAAGTCCAAGTACTATCATAATTTAATATTAGTTTATAAAATAGACCACACATTACAAAACATGTGGTCTACTAATTGATTTATTTTAATGCATCTTTTATTTTCTCTTCTAGGCTTTCTTCTGACATTGCGCCAACAAATCTACCAAGTACTTTGTCATCTTCATCAATCACTAAGATTGCAGGGATATTTCTGATACCATATTTGGATGATAAATCTTCTGTATCATTATCAACATCAATTTCAGAGAAAGATAATTCATCACTTGATAATTTTTCACTTATTTTTTCAAAAACTGGACGCATTAACTTGCAAGGTCCGCACCAGTCAGCCGACCACTTAATAACTCTTTTCATATTTATAAATTTTTTATTATTTGTTATTTTATATATTTCCAATTATCATTATTAATATCATTACAATACTTTTTTATCATATAAGAACTCAAATTTGTATCAAGTTCAGCTTTGCTAATTGAATCGTAAATCTTATCATTATGTTGAATTTTTATTGCATTAGGTGGAATTTTCCCTTTATTTGCAAGACTATTTCTAACAGTCGCTGTGCCATAATGTATGTTATAGTCATTTGTACACCATTCTAAATTTTCCACACAGTTATTAGTCTTATCTTCATCTTTATGATTAACTTGTGGCAAATTATCTGGATTAGGTAAAAAAGTTTCAGCTACTAATCTATGAACATATGCTGTTTTTTTAGTACCATTATACTTTAAGCCAACTGTTTTATAACCTCTATAATGATTTGATTGTGCTTTTATTTTTTCTGGTTGTGTGAAATAACCATTATTATTAACATTAACAATACGACTCAAAGCCTTCACTCTTCCAAGATTTGATACCTCATATGCGCCTTCATAGCCCTTAATAGGTTTCCATATTTCTTCACTCATCATTCTATTTCTATTGAATTTAAATATTTAACTACATTATCAATCCATTTATCATTAATTGGATTAATTGTGAATTGTTTTGAAATTGCTTTTTCTGATACATCATATGCAAATTGTAATATTTTAACTGTATCATTGGATACTGCAATTGCAATTTGACCATTTTCAAATGAAAATATATATTGTATATCATCGACATTACCCCCAACTTCACATTCATTTTCTAAAATGCGTTTTGGTATATTTAGTACAAATCTACGATTTACATTAAATAACTGAGTATTAAATCTATCTTCTTCTTTTAAAATTTCCTCATATTTGTTGAGGAAAGATAATAAATATTCAAAATTCTCTTCCATTACTTAGATATTTTTAGTAAAAATGTTACTTCATTTTCTATTATATAATCTTTACATTCTTGTGATAATTTGACTTTATCAAAAACCATTCTTGACAACCATTGAACATATTTGTAATCATGTTCAATAATATATTTCATTGTTTTACCACTATATTTACCAAATTCTAATATAGTGTTAAGATAATAGGTCTTCATAAACACTATTTTAAAACGTTTTAAGAGACTTTAGTTACAATGTAATAACTTATCCATTTACATCATATAAATCCCTTAAAACTATTAATTTATATTTTATTTCTCATTTATTTAACTAAAAACTCCTTTAGCTTTTTAAGACCACCTTTCTTTTTAAGAAGATTAATAATTTCTTGATAATCTTCCTCATCATCATCACTGTTATTAGATGGTGAATCTAATGTCTTCACATTAACTTTAGGTTCTTCAATTACAGTTGCATCCTTAATTTTCATTTTGAGGAAAGTTTCTTCATCCATCATAGAATCTGTTTTCTTACCTAATATTTTATTAACAACGGTTTCTATATATGAAAGTTCAGTTTTAACAACTGATGTATCAATTAAGCCAGCCATTGGAGATATTTCCTTTTCTGAAATAAAAGCTAACATATTTTTAGCTCTAGTATATGCCACATATTGTAAATTAAGCTCTTGTTCTAATTCCCAATCTTGTTTAGCATTTCTACTAGGCATAAGACTTTTACATAAAATGTATACATTATCAGCTTCTAATCCTTTAGCTTTATGTACTGTTGATAAACAAATGCCATCACTATTTTCAGCAAATACATTATTAATTCTCATCTTTAGTTGAGCTACATTACTTAATCCCTCTGACATTGTTTCTAATGCTTTAATATTGTCATACATTGTCAATATGGTTTCAGATAATGTTGCATCTTCTAAATCCAATCCACGTTTTAACATTAATTGATTTCTAGCTTCAAATAGTGAATCATATAATCTAACAAATACTCCATCAGATTTCATATCTTGATTTAAGATTGATTGTTCGGTCTTATCAAGCATTTTAATTAGATTTAAACCAATATCTTTACCTCTAATGAACGCTTTCTTACCCATTCTTAAATAACGCATATAAACAGTCACAAGTGGCATTTTGTTTCTGCATAAAACCATATCACCAGATTGGACATCTTGTATAGATTTATTATATTCAATTGAACCTTCTGGAGCATTATCTCTAGCTTGAATTGATGGAACAAATGTTTGTGCCAATTTAATGACCTTTTTAGGACATCTATACGATATAGATAGAGGTAGTGATATTGTATTTGGTATAGACTTGATTTTATCGAATGATTCTTTATCTGCACCAGCAAATGAATAAATACAATTATGTGTCAATATTCTATCAGCAACATACACTTTTTCTTTAGAAATACTTAAACTTACAACAGTTTCTTCTTTCTCTTGAAAAGAAATATTATCAATTTGAACAATTCTAATCTTTTTTCTTTTTTTTGTAAAGAAAGATTCGTCAAATATACCAAAATCCATATATTTCGGAAATATATTACAAGCATGATATGGTCTTAATGCTTCTCGTGAAATATATGATGTATCACTATTCACCCAAATTGGACAATTTATATCTTTTCTAAATGCTTGTAATAACTCATTAGCTTTTTCTACTAAATTATTATTTTCTAATACTCCTTTCCATATTGCATTTATCATGTTCTGTTTATTTGCACTTGTTTTTTCAGTAAATCTAGTTTGGGGTATTCCATATTTAAATGAATTAATCTGTTCATTTAAATACGCTTCATCTCTACTTTCATATATCTCTAATAACCATGCACATTCAGCTCCTTCGACTTTTGCTCTATGACCAATGGAAAAATATGTTTTATTTTTGGCAAAAATTGGATGAATACCAATTCTAAATTGGTTTTCTTTTTTCATTAAATATAACCCATAAGCCGTATTTACATTCTCATTAAATTTAGCGATACAAATATGATTATGTGTATATGTACTAGAAAATTCCCCAGCATTTATTGTTAATAGTTTAACAAAATCAGTTCTTTTATGCACTTTTAATACCTCAGCAGCATGTTTTTCATATCTATTATACAGCGTTTCATTAGGATAATAGCCATAAAATTCTCCTTTCATATGGCTATCATAACTAACTACTTTATCTCCAATTTTTATATCTTCAATATTTTTTTCAGTACCATCACTCATAAGAACTTTAGTACCAATAGGTTGGCATTGGTTTTTATCACCGACAGCAACAAATCTTGTACCTTTTTTGAAACAACGCAAGAAAAGTTCTCTCTGTGCTACATTTAAGTCTTGACACTCATCAATAAAAATCCAATCATAGGTCAAGCCTAATGGTTTCAAATTAAGTTCATATGGTAGCCAGACCATATCAGTATAATCAATAGTATCAATATTTTCTTTACCCCATTCTAATATTTTTAGAACAACAGTCATTTCATCTTTTAATGGTATAATTCCATGCCTATCAGAAATAACAGATAATTCTTTTTCACTTTGTGCTAAATTATATCTAGCTAAATCTGTTAAAGTAGTAATGTTATCAATATATGAATTATAATCAGATTTACTAAACTCAGTTAAATCTATTAGGGTTAATTCTTTTATGTTATGCTTAATAAAGGTTCTGTATTTATATTCATCTAATTGAAAGTTAATCTCTTTAAAATTTCTTCTTAATAAAGAATAACCTAAGCTATGTAGTGTTTTGATTTCTACATTTTCGCTCTCAAATGCTCTAATCTTAGATTCTAACTCTTTAACAATATCTCTGTTGAAAGCGACAAACAGGATTTTCAAAGATTCTGGAATTAGCCTAATAGCATTGACAATAGTTGATGTTTTTGCACATCCTGCATTTGCTTCTACAACAGCATTACCCACTCCATGCTTTACAAAATCCCATATATCATTTTGATATTTAGATGGTATAAATTCTGTTATTTTACCATTTTGAATAAATTCAACAGTATCAATTTTTTCTACTGTTTCTTTTTTCTTTCTAGTTTTTTTTATTTTTTTCTCCTCGTTCATTATTGGTTCTTCAACCACAGAATTTTTTGGATAAATTTTAAAAGCATCGCTCTTCTTTTTTCTTCCTGTCATTTCTTTTAGGTTTTAGTTGTTAACTATATTCTTAAATTTTGTTCAAAAATACATATTTTTTTTATTAAAACCAACTAAAGTAAAATAAAAAATCCATAGAAATTGCTTTCTATGGATTTTGCCATGAGTAATTTTAAAAATTTCACTCTTGAAAAGAGTCAAACATCTTAACCAATAATTTTTGAGATGAAATCTTTCAAACCTGGATTTGAATCCAAGAAAGTTGCGATGTTCTTAACAAGTTTAAGAGTTGTATCCTCAGCTTCATCCTTATCAGAATCAGTGTCCTCATCTTGTTCTACATCTTCATCATCATCGTCATATTCTTCATCATCTTCCTCTTCTTCGTCTTCATCAGTACCATAAGTAATAGGAGTTTCAGAAGCTGGCATAATTTGAAGTACTTGGTCAGTCGCAACAAGCAACTTAGCCAAATCAGAGATACGAATATCACCCTCTCCATCCAAAATAGCGTTTACTGTAGCTATTCTTAGACCTGTGATATGTGCAATTTCCTCAATATCTGCATCATGCTCGTCCATGAATTCAGACATTTTTTCTTTCAACTCTAACATAGCTTTGTTAGTCCACTCGCTTGCTACTTCAAGCAATTCTTCTCTACTTTTAACCATAATTTTAATTTTTAAAAATTGTTACTAAACTTATTTTCTATTTTTACATTGCAAAGATACGAATTATTTTTTTATTATCCAAATCTTTTCAAAGTTTTTTTTTATTTTTTTTTTGTAATGAACTAATGTAAATATAATATGTATATCTTTTAAATTATTACTCTGCAAAGATACGGATAATTTTTCAAACTTCCAAATTCTAAATAAGAAAAAAGTATTAAAAAATATTAATTAATAAATGTCACATCACATACAAAATTATATGTTTGATTTTGATATAATGAAGCCCCACTATTAGTTAATGATAATCTTAAGCCACTATTGCTACCAGACATCTGTGAACCATCATATATAAGTTTTCCATTCATAGTTATTTTTAAATTCATACGTGTAGGAGATGATGTGATTATATAAATGAAGTTATAATTTATATAAGGAGCATCAATTTCTATATTCCCACTTTGATTAGTTTTGTTACTTTGTCCAACCCCTAATATTGTTTCATTTGCATACGCAAAACTTTTTCCCATCATACTATCAAAAGCAGCATATAATCTCATATATGCTTGACTATTAGATGATTCATTTTTCCAATTAATTGTAGTATTATATTGGCAAGTATATGTAGTTTTTGGTTCACATATTTTTTCAACAATATCACTTTTCAAATATCCAGTTTTTATTGCATATGCTTCATATGTAGTTGTTTCTGATATTTGAAATTTGCCACCATAATAAATCCATTCAGTATCACCTTTTACTCTATAATATATAGAAGCATTTTCTGGTTCGGCACATGTCATATAAACATAGCCATCATTATCAACACCAATGTATGGTATATCACATCTAAGTGCTGGTATCATTCTAATGTGTTCTGCCATTATTATAAAAGTAGCATCACTATCTGTATCTACTCCCATATCAGTTATTGCTGACGCAATTTCGGCTTTTCCATCTATAACATTTTCCGTTACTCCATCAATTCTTTGTTTAATTGTTGCCATGTCTTGTTTAGTTTAGATATAAATATCTAAACTATTATCAAAACAACAAAAAAAGGATAAAATTATTCGTCTTGTTACTTTGCCATATTTGTTATAGATTGGATAACGCCTAATTTGGATATACTATTAAGTAATTTCCAATTAGTGGTTTGCCCACCATAACAATGTGGTATAAAATATCCATGTAAGTCTCTTAAGTTTTTGCAAAATCTAATAAAATTACATACTTGATTTCTTAAGTCAAAATTAAAGATGTTTATATTCCTATACAAGAAAAGTGTTTTAGAATATTGCATTCCTTTAAGTACCCCATAACAATCAAAGATTGTTGTTAAATCATCACATATCTTTGAGGAAGATATTTTTTCATTAAAATTCAAACGTTCGCTTGAAAAAAATAAAGGATATTCATCAACAATCTCACTACATAAATCTTTTGTGTAGTCAAAACATAATTCAGTGTATTTTGATTTTTTTAAATCTTCTTCAACTACTAAATCATGATTTGTTATTTCTTTCCATTTTTCAATGAAACATTTTATATTACCATATAGTTTTGTTATTTCATTATTATTTATATCTACTATTTTTGTAGACCATTTATTTGAAATAATATGATAATCTTTATTATCTGGATGATACCATATCTTATCATCAAGTATAGCTTGATGTTGAGTGGCATATTTATTAACAGTATAATCAATAAATTCATCCACACTCATATCTAATTCTTCTTTTGTTAGTTTAGGCTCTTGGTTTTTTTCTTTATTTATACATATAAAACCAAGTTTTGAAAGCCAAAAATCACCAATTTTGGGTATTAGGAAATCATTAGTCGAATACATTGTATTTTCACCAATATCTCCCGTCATGACATTAAAAATGTCATATCGCTCCAATATAAATGATATTTTATATCTTTCTGCATCTAAACCAATTTTTTTAATGAATGAGGTATAATCTTCATTGCCTTCATCTTCTCTTCCAACAGATACATCATCAATTATTTGTAAAAATTCCTCAATTGGACATTTAATGATATTTTCAATAATATTGACATTATCATCTCTTATAATGTCTTCTACACAACCATAGTCATTATACTTACCAAATATAGGAAATGTAATTGGGGAAAAATAGCAATCAATATCAACTATATTATCAGTAGTGATAATATTTTCAATCTTTGATGCACAAATAAAAGCTACTACATCATCTCCTGCCATAATTGGAAGATGGCTATAAAATCCTATCGAATTAAAACATCCCATATTTATTTTTTATTAAATGGTTTATTTAACCAGTTTCTAAAACTCTTATTGTTAAGTTTTAATAAAACTAATATCCATATTATAATAGAATATGATGCACATGTTGCAATAGTTAAATTAGTATCACTATAAACAATTACAACTGATACTGTGTATAATATCAGATATATTATGATTATAATATCTACTTTTTTCATTATTCTAGTTCCTTCCATTTATCTTCTGGAAAATTAGCATGTAATTTATCTAACCACCAGTTAGTTTTAATTTTGACCATTGGTAATCTTTGTCCTTTTAAAAGTGTTGACCTTTTACACACAACACCTTCTTTAACAGTAGGATATTTACAATCTGGTTTAGTCCAATCATTTTCATTAATTGAAGTGATAAATTCAGATGTTAAACTTCCAACATATATTAATTCTGGTAGTTTAATTGTATCATATCCATCAAAAATTTTATAGAAAGTTTTAGGTTCTAAATAACCTTTCTTTTTCAAGAAGACATCAATAAGAGTTAGTGACATTTCATCGCCTTCTTCATGAAAACCACAGAAACTATTTTCTCCAGCATATTCAAAATAAAAGTGTAATTCTTCTACTCCAGCAAAAGCTCCTTTCTTTTTTGAATTTTCAAGGATTATAGTTGTTAATACTTTTTCATAATTTTCTTTGAAAAGTTTTACAGCATTACCAAACTGTTCATGAGTTTCATCAACTATCATTTTTTTAGAACCAAAAGCAATAAAACTTTTAGTTCTAGCATTATATCTGGCAACAAAATTCTGTCCATCTATTTTATTTTCTGCCCATACCATATCATTATCAAGAGTATGGTCATATTTTTGATTATCAAAACTTGGATAGTGTCTCATAATTAAAATCTTCTAAGTGTGAAAAGTAAAAAGCAATAATATAATAAAAATATTAAATTTAATATTGGTATAATTCCTATTAAAAGCCAAGGATAGTGTTGGAATCTTATTCCATAATAAATGCACAATATTGCTACAATAATATAGCCTATAAATAAAATTGTTAATATCATTCCATTAAGAATTTTAATAATTTTGGCAATTCTCCAACATCACATTTAATATCAGAAATATCTTTATGTTCTACATCATATTTAGTTACAATTGAGACATTAATATTATCATCAACAAAACATTCTGGATATTTTCGTTGGAGATGTGATGGTTCTTGATTAGTGATAGCAAAAGCTACATAGTCTTCTTCATATTTTAAACTATCAGAATATATATTATCTGGAAAATGAGTTCCTATCACAATCTTTTCTGGTAGCAAATTATTATGCTTAATTATTTCTAAACATTTATCAAACTCTATTTTATTGTTAAAATAGCAGTCAAATGAGTATTTCAAATCTTTTTTCATGTTGCAAAGATATAAAATAAATTATATGAAACAAAATATTAAATGTTAATCTTTATTAAAATCTAATAAACAAGAATTATATCCTTCTGGTATTAGATGGTTATATTCTTTTCCAAAATTAATAAATTCTCTAACTAATGAAGATGATATTGGAAAAGATGAAGTGGTATCCATTAGAACTATAGTATCAATATCTTTTGTGAAAAAATTAGTATTAGCAATTGTTTTTTCGTATTCAAAGTCAATTGTGTTTCTAATTCCACGTAATATCATATTATAATGGTTTGTTACAGCAAAATCCATTGTCATTTCAAAATATGGGACACAATTAAGTTTTATGTTTTGGTCTGAACATGAATAAATTTTATTCCAATATTCACAATAACAATTAATTGCATCAATTCGAGAATTTAGTGTGAACATTGTTTTTTTACTAGTATTATTGGCAATACCAATTGTCAATTCAATATCATTAGAGCCAAACATTTTTATAGCTCTATGAATCAAACAATCATGTCCTTTTGTAAATGGGTCAAAAGTTCCAGGAAATAATATTTTAATCATAATTGTTATAAATAAAATTAGCAGTATTATCACTAATTGAGATATGTGTAATACTGCTATTGAATAATAAATTTACTATAAATTATTTACCTACAAAGATTGCTACTCTATTCCAATTATTTTCATCAAATAATTGTTCATCAGCACCCACACCTACAGTAGAAATTCTATTTGATTCAATACCAAATTTATTTACCAATGTGTCTTTTACATTTTCTGCTCTTTGTTCTGATAATTTTTGGTTAAACTCTTTAGTTCCTGTTTTTGCATCAGCAAAACCTTTGATTTCAATTTTTAAATCAGAGTTTTCTTTTAGCACTTTAGCAATCTGAGCTAAATTAGCCATTTGAACTTCATCTACATTAGACTTGCCAATTTTGAATGATACCATATTAGTTAGTGGAACAACTTGTTTTGTTTCTCTAGCTTTATTGCAACATTTTGTCAAATCTTCAATAACTCTCATTTGGTCTTTAATTAAAGATGTTGCTTCTTCATTTTGTTTAACCAAGCGTTGATTTTCTTGTCTTAAATCATTAATTCTGTCATTTAGTGTTTCAATTTCTTTTGGATTTCTAATGTCAACTAACATAAAATTATGTGTCCCATTGCTATTTTTAAATTTATAAGTGAATCCTAGAGATAATGCAGCATAAGAATTTTCAATTGTTTTCGCAGGAAGATAGGTATAACTTGGAATAAGATTGATTTGCCAAGCATCTTTCTTGCCTACATTAAAATTAACTTCTACTGCTCCTTTAACTGATGCACTATTTGATACATTTTCATATGTATGAAACCATCCACCACCAAGAACACCAACGATTTCTACTGGTCTTGGTTTTCCTGTATATCCGCCAAGTAAGTTAGAAAAATTAAGCAAACCATCCAAAGTTAGATTAGTATGGTCAACTAAGCATTTTCCACCTTCACGAGCACCACCTTCAAATGAGATTTGAAGACCTGTTGATGGAGTAATGTATCTACCAATATTAATTGTAGCCATTGGGTTTACATTATTCCAGAATTTGGCATCACGATTCAAAAGAGACCAAGAACCACCACCATTTAAACCGATAAATACATTATCAGTAATTTTACTTTGTTTTACTGTTTTTTCTTGTGCATTAATACCAATAGTGACCATTAATGCCATAATAAATAAAATAATTTTCTTCATTTTTTTAATATTAAATTAAACTTATTTGTTATTCGTATTTCAAATAACAGCGCAAAGATACAAATAGTTTTTTAAACTTCCAAATCTTTAAATGAAAAAATACCATTTAATATATCCAACTAATGTTATTTCCATATTAGTATTAACTAAGCGAAATTTGGTATGATGGTTCTAATTAAAAGTAAATCAATATTTTATATTTATATATAAACTCTTTTGTTATGAATGAATTTAAACTAATAATATGTCTCGAACAATTTTATCAAGATTTGCTAAATAAAGACGATTATAGTATCTATATAACTACTGATACTAATAATGGATATTTGGGAGATAAGAAGTTATGGATAACAAATAATGAGTTAATTAATAAAATTGGAACAATATGAAAGAACTACACTTCTTGCAAGGTTTAGAAGAAAGATATAATGAATTGGTTAAAGATGAAAACAATTTATATATAACAAAAGATACTTTAAAAGGTTTTTTAGGTGATAAAAAATTATGGGTTACTGATAATGAGTTTAATACAGTTATTAATAGTATTAATGATAAACTTGATGAAATAAGTGGAGAAGTTATCGGTACTACAACTATTGATAAATTAAATCACATTTCAGATACTAAAAATTGGATAAAGGGTGCGATTGAATATCAAGGTCAACCTGTTCCAAATGATATGACTTTTCGATTATATCATACTGCGATTGGAGAAATTGGAAGAAAAGCTCCAGTTATTGATTTTAATATTGTTGATAATGTTTTAGATGGTGGAAAAGTACTAATAAGTAGTCAAGGTTCTAATGTGAATTACACATTAGAAAGTTGGTATGAGCCTATTGGGACTATCACATTGGAAGATTATGGTACTCCTGCTAGTGGAGAAGGAACAATCATTAAAAAATTATCTAACGCAGGTCAAGCGTTTTTTAATTTTAATGGTGATATAAGTATGTCTGGTTTAAATAATTTCTATATGACTATTTTTAGTGATAGTCCTTATGGATTTGAATTAACATTTGTTACATGGAGTAACACAGCATATAATTATTATATTTCATTTCCAAATAAATTAAAAACAAAAAACTGGAATCATATAATAATACCAATATCTGATATTATATCTAATGGTATGAATATTAATAATTTAAGCGGAATAATGGTGAATGGTGGTTCATCTGGAAGTGAAGCTACAGTGATTTACATTAATGATATGTATTTCAAATAATAATTAAAAACAAAAATAAACTATGGGAAATTTTAAATTTTTTAAGGGTACAAACCCTATTCCTACAAATGCTATTACTGATGGTAATGTATACTTCAAAACAGATAGTGGTATATTACAATTGTATGATAAAAAATGGTATGCTGGTGGAGATGATTTTACTGATGTAGTAATAACAACAAATAATAATTCACTTGTGGCTACATTCACTAAGACTGATGGTACTACTAAAGAAGTGACATTATTAACAGGCGTTGATGGTGATGCAACTGATGTAACAATAGATAATAATGGGGATATTACTATTGATGTTACATTAAGTAAAGCAAGTACAAATGGTAATAACATCATCATAAATGATGGCACTGGATTATATTCGACTATTAAAGCTGTTTATGAAAATGGTGCATTACAATTACAATATTATAATGGCACAGCATGGGCTAATGTAGGAGACCCAGTTCATTTACTTCAAGACTCATTCTTGGCTGGTTCTACATTTGTTAAGAATCAAGCAGAATTTGATGCTTGGATTGTTGGTAAAGAATGGAGTGGAGCTACAGCAACAATTACTGAACCTTCTGTTGTATTTGTAATGAGAGTAGAAGCCACAAGTGGTATTACTTATGAAGTAATCGTTAGTCCAACTGATGATTTTTATAAGGCGTATAGTTTCACTTCTTCAAATTCAATTACTTTGACACCAGTTGAAACAGCTAATGCTGTAAATGTTACTGCTAAAGTTAATTTATCAACTGTTGATGGTAATAATACTTTAGTTGAAAAATCTGATGGTCTTTATGTTGCACCTAGTACTAAATTAAGTGGTGGAACAACTTCAAGTACAACAGTATCAATAGTATCTGATAAAATTATGACAGATGTTAAAAAGTCTGCGGAAGGAAATAATGCATTAGAAATTAAATCTGATGGTTTATATGTTCCTACTCCAGCACAAATGACTGTTGTCGATACTAGTACTATTGATTTAACTTATAGTGCTTATGAATTGAAAGCTGATTTAAATGTAACAGCAGCACAAGGAGATGTGACACTTTCAAAAGAAAGTGATGGTTTAAAGGCAAGTTTGAAAATCAATCCAACAACTCCATCATTAGAAACTAGTGCCGTAGGTGTTTCTGTTAAATTAGCACCTCAACCAGATTCAACAACAGGTGGAATTGTTTTAGAAAAAACAGAAAATGGTTTGATTGCATCTTTAATTTGGGGTGAATTTTAATAATATTTAAAATAATAATAAGGAAATGGCAGAAATAAGTAATTGCAATCCACTTGCCAGTTGGGGTTATACTCCAGAAGTTCCACTAGAAACCATTATTAGTAGGCTTTTTGCTTTATTAAATGGTGGAGGATTAGTGAAAGATGCTGTAAGTGATGTGAAATATAACAGTACTAATAATACATTAGAAATAACTTATTCAGATAAGCCAGCAAAAACTATTATTCTTATTGATAAATTTTTATCAACAGTATCTTATAACAAAGATACTGATATTATAACATTTACTTTAAGTGATTTAAAAACGATTGATTTAGATTTAAGTTCATTAACTGGTAAATTTCATGATAAGGATTACATTAATTTAAATTATTATGATAAAAAAACTGTTGATGACAAAATAAATAACAGTGGTCTTGTATGGCATAATTTTTGACATAGTAATATTTAAAAATTAAAGAGTGGTAACGTTACCACTCTTTTTTTATATTATGGTAAAATCCAGCAAAAGAAAGAAATAAACATTGAAATTAATGTAAGTATTCCTATTGAAAAATATAACCAACCATTTTTATTTCCTTCAAAAATTGTTGCAATAAAAGAAAAACAAACAACATATATAATAAATAACAAAAATTGTATTAGACTTATTTTAGCAAAAAAACTTATATATTTATGATTACTATCAAAATCTCTCTCAGAAAATTTTAAAGTGTAAATATTCATTTGGTTTTGCTTTATAGTTGAACTCGTCTCCTTTATTATCTTTAAGTATTAAATATAATGTGCCATATTTATCATTTAATGCGATTGAATTTGTTACAACAAAGGTCATATCTCTTTTTGTTACATATTCAGCAATTTCATCAGATTTATTAAGTTTAAGCCCTAACATAACATAGAATGTGGTACAAGAAATTATAGCAATTATGATTGCCACTAATATTTTTTTATTCATTTTTTAAAAATTTTTTATGTGTTAAACATTCTTTAATATTAGCAAAACATTCATCAGCTCTATCAAAGTTATAATGAAAATCTAATTTTTGCATTTTTGTCAAAATTCCTCTAATATAGTTCATAATTACATTGTATTCAATAATACCATCTTTTGTGTGATTTATTAAGAAATCAATACATTTAGTAGAGAAATAATCATATGTGTCAGTTTCTATCATCCAATATGGACTATTCATATAACCTTTCATATATGATGATGTTATTGCATTAAATGCGTCATCAGATGAAATATAGTAAATATTATCTTCTATTTCATATCCATCTTCATCATATTCAAATTCACAACAAGGAGACCTTCTATTCTCATCATCAAGATTTTCATAATAAAAACTATTTTTGGATTTTTCTAATGAGCCATCATTGTCTAATTTTTCTATTGTAGAATCTTTAGACCACCACATAACGTTTTGATTAGTTGGTTCTCCAAATTCTTTTATGTTATCTACATTGCATGAACAACCTCTAGGAACACAATTATCACAGAAAAAAACTCTTCCTTTACTAGAGGGCATATATAGCCATACAGCCATATTATCACATTTGCTACATCTATGCTTTCTAACTTTCTTCATCTTCAATAGGTTTATGTGTTTCAAATGACCATTCTTTATCAACATCATCAAGTGATGAGTCATCTACAATCCATTTAATTAATTCTTTTGAATTTTCAATGGTTAATTTAATTCCTTTTGGCTTATAAGGATATATAAGCCACCAATTCTTCCCCATAATTGAATTTGTTTCATTATCGCAATCTCTTGTATAATGTTTGTATTCCAAACTATTAGAGTCAATCCAATATTCTTCAAACTCTCTATCTTCAATATATCTATATGCAGGTACAACAAATCCAGTTACAGGCTCATAATCATTAATATTCATATTCTTATTTTTTTATACTTTGCAAATATACAAATAAAGTTTGAAATTATAAAATAATTAATATTAAAAATATAAAAAAAATGAAGTTAAGTTTTACCGTCCTTAACTTCACTTAATATTTTGGAATATTCCTTCATTACTTTTTGGTAATATCCATTTGTACCTTTAATTGTATACCCTGTCCCACCATTCCATAGTCGAATTGCTTTTTCAATGTTGTTTGTTTTGTTATAGTAAGACTGAATTAAATAAAAAATCTCGATTGATTTTTGTTTACTATACCTATCTTTTAGAGTGTATTTGTTATATTTCAATATACGATTACAATCTTTTACCATTATAGGAGAAATTTGTAAATAACCAACATGTTGGCATTTTGATACTGCTGTTGAATCTCCTTTACTTTCAACTTGTGCAATTGCTTCAATTACATTTGTCCAATTAAAATCTTTTTTACTTTGCGCATTAATATTAAAACTTAATAATAAAAATACAATAAAAATAATCTGTTTTACTTTTGCCATTATCATTTATTTAAAATGAGGATTGCATGTTTTTATCTAAACAAATTGAAAATTATTTTATTTTCCTCCTCTTATTATTTGGAGTGTTTTTCTTTACAGCCCACTCCACTTAAGCTATTTGGATAGTATGCCATTATCCAATAATTTGTTTTTGGCATACCAATCCTTTATTATTTGTTTTAAAAACTCATCTCTACTTTCATTATCTGGCATAATATTCTTGAATTTATCTTGTAATAGATAAAATAATTGTACATCAGTTAAGTTTTTAACTGTTTGTCCTGTTGCATCTTTCAAACCAACTATACCTTTTAATGTTGGATAACCTTCTGGAGATAGTTCACTTATATTACCTCTTACAAAATTATCATCAAGGAATTTTTTTACAAGTAACACTTTACTAGCATCAGCATAGGCTTGCTCATTAATTATGAAATTAATTAATTTATCTTCATGTTTTTCGTTTATATAAATTTTCTTCATGTTCTATACTTTACCAATTTTGCGTTATTTTATACTATATTATATAGATATAAATAGTTTTATGGTAATAAACATTACAAATCAGTCGTATTTAAAATATAGAACTTAGCTTCTGGAATAACTAGTATTTCTTTGAAACCTAATCTTTTCCAATAATTATGAGTTTTAAGCTCATCTGCTACTGCACACCAAATATATTCAAATTGAGATACAAATGGAAGGGCACTATTCAACATTCTACGATGTACATCTGTTCCTCTTAATCTTCCATCAATTACAAATGAAAATCCATTAATACCTCTTTTATGCATTAATTGTTTACCTAATTCTGGTTTGAAATCAAGGATAGGAGACCCACAACAGATAGGATAATCACTAAGAAGCAATATACCATATATTTGCCCTGTAGTTCTATCATAAGCCTTGATTGACTGTCTAATGTTACCATGTGTCATATAAAACTGTTCAATCGCTTCATGAGCATCAGATACTGGTAAACAAGCTGCTGATATTTCACCAACCTGTTCAATGTCATTTTCAGTTAATCTACTAATTGATAGATTCTTCAAAATTTCTTCTGTTGATTTACCATCTTTCCAGATGATTCCTTTTTTATCTTTCATATTCCAAAATTGTTTATAGTAAATTTATAATTCTCCTGCAAAGATACAATAAAAAAACGAGAATTACAAAATAATCCTCGTTAATTTATATTAAATCACTAAGATATAACTATTTCATTATCATCATTAACAATAGCTTTGAACACATAGTTATTTGGATATTCATCATT
>ERZ1673753.1046-NODE-1046-length-28299-cov-11.221923_pt1 | contig 28299 bp, 19 predicted proteins | sample MGYA00580201_ERZ1673753 | MGnify/ENA primary metagenome ERZ1673753 (study PRJEB41218, sample SAMN15661747) | gut metagenome | host: Homo sapiens | place: Canada: London | collected 2015-08-20/2019-03-30 | study: EMG produced TPA metagenomics assembly of... | reverse complement strand
ACGAATCCCGCGTTTCAAGGCGACTTCAGCCTTGCGCGGGATTCTTTCTTGTGCTATAATGCTGTAATGCGAAATTATGACACAAAAAGACAGATTTTTTTAGGATAGACCAAGAGAGCATAAGGAGAAACACAATGAAGAAAAAACAGGCATGGAAAGTGATGGGTGCTGTCCTTGCGGGCACACTGGTATTTTCCGATGCAGTTCCGCTCCGTGCCAGCGCATCGGCAGGAACGGAAAAAAGCGCAGTACAGAACGAAACTGTCTCCGGAACGGAGAACGGTACAGAGACAAAGACAAAACGGGCAGCCGTTTATGTGAATCTGAAAACCGGCGATGATACGGCAGACGGTACAACGGCAGAGACAGCAGTAAAAACCGTGGAAAAAGCACAGGAGCTTCTTGCAGCTGCAGCGGCAGAACTGCAGGCGGACGGGAAAACAACCGAAAAAAACACTACTGCAGATACCAGCAAAACGGCAGCGGAGGAAGCAGCAGAAAAATATCTGGTATTCGTCGGCATGGATGAAAAAGAGCTGGAAACGTATCGAAAGAAACAGCAGAAAACAGACTTCTGGGGAAGAGTAACAGATACCGTTTTTGCGGCAGATGAAATCGTGGTGACAGAAGCCGGATATGAGGCTGTTCTGGCAGCAGAAAAAGCAAAAGAAACGGTTTCGGAAACACCAACGCTTGCGCCAGGCGAGTCTCCGGCACCGGATGCGGCAGAAGATACCGTAACACCAACTCCGGGTCCGACGGAAACGCCGGATGCAGAGCCGACCGCAGAACCAACGGTGACCCCAGACGCAGAGCCAACGGTAGAACCGACGGAAACGCCGGACGCAGAGCCGACCGTAACGCCGGCGGAGGAACCAACGGCAACTCCGACACCGGATGCGGACAACGGAGAAGATACAGGGGATACACCAACGGCAGCGCCGACACCGGATGCGGAACCGACCGTAACGCCGGAAGTAACTCCGACGACAGCACCGGGCGAGAATACCGATGACAGTGAAAATCCGGAAAATCCGGAAACTCCGGCAGAAGATCCAACCGTGACACCTGCCCCGGATGATACAGCAAAAGACGATCCTGCAGCAGATGATACAAACCAGGACGATGCAAACCAGGATAACCAGAACGGAACGGGAAAGGATGCATCATCGGACCAGTGGAAACAGGATGAAAATCTGGATGACCTTGTAAAAGATGAAATTCAGAAAGAAAACGAAACCGTAAAAAATTTCGATGAAATTTCCAATCCATCCGGTACGGACAGCACAGAAGACGGCTATCTGATCTCCGATGTCTCTCTTTTAATCCAGCCGATGGCAGTAAGTCTGTCCGGAAGCGTTGTATCAGAGGAGCAGACGGAAACAGCAGAAGCTGAGACGGCGGACGAAGGCGAGCATGAACTGCTTGCAGCTGCAGAGCAGAAATCCAACCTGAGTGCCGGTGAAATGACAGCAAGTGCAGCCGATGACGTAAGTACGCTGCGTGCCGCAGGAACGATCCTTGTAGGACCGGACAACTACGGAACGAATAAGACATCCACTCCGACTCCGACAGCCACACCGTCGAAGAGTAGCAGTAACAACAGCTCTTCCAATTCCAATACCGGAAGCACAAAGATTCCGCAGAAGAAGACACAGACCACTGCAAGCATCCGCAGCATCCCGGTCAACACCGGCGATGAGACGATGGTGCTTCCGCTGGCGATCAGCTCCGCACTTTCTGCAGCCGTTATGTTCTGCATGGCATTCCTTCAGATGCAGGCGAAACGCGCAAAGAGCATGGCCGCATGGCTGGAATTCAAAAAGAATCATCCGTTTGACGAAAAATAAAGAAACAGGCATATCCGAAAAAGCCATTCCATACATTTACAGTATGGGAGGGCTTTTTCTTATGGAAGAAAAGAAAACATGGGCGGTGGGTGCGGGCAGCGGGATCGGCTGGCTGAAGGCGCTTCTCGTTTCCTATCTGATCTCGGTGCTTCTTCTTTTGCTGCTGTCTTTCCTGCTCTGGAAATTTTCCTGGAAGGAAAGCTGGGTGCAGGCGGGCATTGTGGTGATCTATCTGGCATCAAGCTTTTCCGGCGGAAGAATGGCAGGAAACATGGCGGGAAAACGGCGGTTTCTCTGGGGCATCTGCTTTGGAATCGTGTATTTTGCCATTCTGATCATCGTCTCCGCAGTCTTCCTGCCGGGCGGATTTGCCGGAGCCGGAAGACTTCTGTGGGCGGCAGCAGTCTGTGCCGTCGGCGGAATGGCAGGCGGAATGACGGCACATGGCAGATAAAAGCGGACAAAACAGAACATTTTTTCAAAAAACAGACTTTTAAATTTGAAAAACCTATGCTATAATGGGAAGAGCTAATGGCCGAAGACTATAAAAAGTCGCGCGTCAACTACAATGAAGGAGGAATGTGCCATGAAACACATCAAAACTTTAAATACAAAAAGCTTACAGAACACTGTAAAAAAAGGTGGATGCGGTGAGTGCCAGACATCCTGCCAGTCCGCATGTAAGACTTCTTGCACCGTAGGCAACCAGAGCTGCGAGCATAAGTAAAAGTAATCCATAAGGACGAGTAAAAGGTGTTCCCAGAACCGGTTTCGCCGGATTTGGGAACATTCTTTTTGCCAGGCATATTAAAAAAGAGAGAGTTATAGAAAGGAATACCACAGTGATACATTTATATAAAAGCAATGGCTTCAACATGGTGCTGGACGTTAACAGCGGCTCCGTCCATGTTGTGGATGACTGCGTATACGATGTGCTTTCCTGCATGAACGAAGGAAAAAATACAGAAGAGACAGCAGAGGCGCTTAGCAGTAAATACGCCGAGCAGGACATCACCGAAGCCAGAGAAGAAATTCAGGAACTTGCAGACAACGGCATGCTCTTTACCAAAGATATCTACGAAAACGCAATCGATCAGTTTTCCAACCGTCCGACCGTCGTAAAAGCACTCTGCCTCCACATTGCACACGACTGCAACCTTGCCTGTCGTTACTGCTTCGCAGAAGAGGGCGAGTACCACGGAAGACGTGCGCTGATGTCCCTGGAAGTCGGCAAAAAAGCGCTTGATTTCCTGATCGCAAACTCCGGCAGCAGAAGAAACCTCGAGGTAGACTTCTTCGGCGGCGAACCGCTGATGAACTGGGATGTTGTAAAACAGCTCGTAGCCTACGGAAGAGAGCAGGAGAAGTTACATAATAAGAACTTCCGTTTCACCCTGACCACCAACGGTGTTCTCTTAAACGACGAGGTCATGGAGTTCTGCAATAAGGAGATGGGCAACGTTGTATTAAGTATCGACGGAAGAAAAGAAGTTCACGATCACATGCGTCCGTTCCGCAAAGGTGCCGGAAGCTACGATCTGATCGTGCCGAAATTCCAGAAATTCGCTGAACTCCGTCATCAGGACAAATACTATGTGCGCGGAACCTTCACGCATTACAACACAGACTTTGCTGCCGACGTCCTCCATCTGGCAGACCTCGGCTTCAAACAGATCTCGGTTGAGCCTGTTGTAGCACCTCCGACCGAGGATTACGCGATCCGCGAGGAAGACCTTCCGGTGATTTTCGAACAGTACGACATTCTGGCAAGAGAGATGATCAAGAGAGAAAAAGAAGGAAGAGGCTTCAATTTCTTCCATTTCATGATCGATCTGACCGGCGGACCATGTGTTTATAAACGTCTTTCCGGCTGCGGTTCCGGAACCGAGTACCTTGCGGTAACACCGTGGGGCGATTTCTATCCGTGCCACCAGTTCGTAGGACAGGAAGATTTCTGCCTTGGAAATGTTTACGAAGGCGTGAAAAAGACAGAAACGGTCAACGAATTCAAAAAATGCAACGTTTATTCCAAGAAGGAGTGCAGCCAGTGCTTTGCACGGTTCTACTGCAGCGGCGGATGCGCGGCAAACTCCTACAATTTCACAGGTAAGATCAACGATGTTTACGAGATCGGATGCAAGATGCAGCAGAAACGGATCGAGTGTGCATTGATGATAAAGGCAGCTCTGGCCGAAGATTAAAGAAAAGAGGAAAATCGCGACATGATGAAGAAGAAACAGAGTATCATCGCACTCGTCCTGGCAGCCATTGTAACAGTGCTTCTTGGATGGACGATGATCAAAGGATGGGGTCCTACCGGAACCGGTTCGATGAAGAATATCAACCTGGGTCTGGATCTGTCCGGCGGTGTCAGCATTACCTATCAGGCCGTAAAGGACAACCCGACAGACGAAGAAATGTCAGATACCCGCTACAAGCTGGAACAGCGTGCGCAGCAGTACAGCGAAGAGGCACAGGTCTATCTGCAGGGCGACAACCGTATCACCATTGAAATCCCGGGTGCAACCGATGCAACCACCATTCTGGAAGAGATGGGTAAACCGGGAAGCCTGTATTTCATCAAACAGACCAACGATGACGGAACAGAAAACTACACCTACGACAGCTCGACCGGCGAGTACGTTCTGAACGGAAAAACTATCGAAGAGCTCGAGGAGGACGGCTCCGTCGTTCTGACCGGTAAAGATGTGGAGAGCGCAGAAGCCATGCATCAGCAGAACTCCACCACAAAAGCAACCGAGAGCGTCGTTCAGCTGAAAATGACCGACGAAGGAAAACAGAAATTTGCAGACGCAACCCAGGAAGCCTACAGCGCAGGAAAGAGCATCGGTATCTACTATGATGAAAAATTCGTCAGTGTACCGAGTGTAAACGCTGTGATTTCCGATGGTACTGCAGTCATCTCCGGCGGAAACATGGACTGGGATGAAGCAACCAGCCTGGCATCCACCCTCCGTATCGGTTCCCTTTCCCTGAAACTTGAGGAGATCAACTCCAGCGTCGTTGGAGCACAGCTTGGATCTGCAGCTGTTTCCACCAGCGTGAAAGCAGGAGCGATCGGCATTATCCTGATCATCATTTTCCTTGCAGTTGTATACCGCCTGCCTGGTATTGCTGCCGGATGGGCACTGCTCATCTATGTTGAGCTGAATCTGATTGCTTTAAATGCATTTGACCTGACATTGACCCTGCCTGGTATCGCAGGTGTTATCCTGTCGATCGGTATGGCGGTCGATGCGAACGTTATCATTTATGCCCGTATCGAGGAGGAGATCGGTGCCGGAAAGACGGTTCATGCGGCAATCCGCGACGGATTCAAGAAGGCAGCTTCTGCCATCCTGGACGGAAACGTGACGACTCTGATTGCAGCAGCTGTTCTGTATGCGCTTGCGAGCGGAAGTGTCCGCGGATTCGCCATGACACTTGCTCTTGGTATTGTTCTTTCCATGTTCAGCGCCATGGTTGTTTCCAGACTGCTGGTCAACAGCCTGTACGGTATGGGACTGAAGGATGCGAAATACTACGGAACCAAGAAAGAGCGCAAGGGATTTCCATTTGTGGAAAAGAGAAAGATCTTCTTCACGATCTCCTGCATTCTGCTGCTTGCCGTTCCGGCCAGCATGATTTTCATGCATCAGACAAAGGGAAGCGCACTGAACTTCGGCCTTGACTTCAAGGGCGGTACTTCCATCAACGTTCCGTTCAACGAGGATTACTCCATCGAAGAGCTGGACAAAGAGGTAGAGCCGGTTGTGGAAGGCGTGACAAAAGATTCCAATATTCAGATGACAAAGGTTGTCGGAGGCAACAATGTCATCATCAAAACACGTTCTCTGACTCTGGAAGAGCGTGAACAGGTTTACCAGGCAATGGCAGACAATTTCGGTGTCGATACTTCTGAAATCACTTTCGACAACATTTCTTCTACTGTAAGTAAAGAGATGAGCCAGAATGCGATGAAAGCAGTTATCATCGCTGTAGTCTGCATGCTGCTGTACATCTGGATCCGTTTCCGCGACATCCGTTTCGCATCGAGTGCCATCCTTGCACTGATGCACGATATCGCCATTGTATTCGGATTCTATGTGGTATCCCGTATTTCGGTCGGCAGCACCTTTATCGCGTGTATGCTGACGATCCTCGGCTATTCCATCAACAGTACGATCGTCATCTTCGACCGTATCCGTGAGAATCTGCCGGAGTTAAAGAGAGAGCCGATCGAGTCCCTGGTTGACCGCTGCATCACGGACACCCTGACCCGAAGCATTTACAGTTCCCTCACCACCTTTATCACCATCTTTGTTCTGTTCGTGATGGGAGTTTCTTCCATCCGCGACTTTGCAGCACCTCTGATGGTTGGTATCGTATGCGGAGCTTACACTTCTGTCTGCATCACAGGTGCCCTGTGGTATGTGATGAAGCACGTTGGAAAAAACAAATATGTGCCGTCCAAAGCAGTACAGAATAAGACAAAAAATAAATAAAAGCAGCAAAAACCATAAAAAGAGAAACGCCGGACCGGAAAAGTCCGGCGTTTCCTGCTAACAGGAAAGAGGAGAACATATGAAGAAAGAACGCTGGGTAGTTTCGGCAAAACGCGCCGATTTCCAGGCAATTGCGGACCGATTCGGCATCGATCCCGTCATCGCCCGCCTGATCCGGAACCGGGATGTGACCGGGGAGAAAGAGATCGAAGAGTATCTCTTCGGTGATCTGGAGCAGCTCCACGATCCGCTGCTGATGAAAGATCTGGAGCGCGCGGCAGATCTGATCGCAGAAAAAATCCGGGAGAAAAAGCCGATCCGCATCATCGGGGACTACGATATCGACGGTGTTACGGCAACGTATATTCTGCTGACCGGATTAAAAGATCTCGGTGCCGATGTGGATGTGCGTATCCCGGACCGGATTGCAGACGGATACGGCTTAAATGAGCATCTTGTGCAGTTTGCCGCGGATGAGGGGCGGGACACGATCGTCACCTGTGACAACGGCATCGCGGCGGGCAGTCAGATCCGTCTGGCAAAAGAGCTTGGCATGACGGTTGTTGTGACGGACCACCACGAGGTTCCGTTTGAGGAGGATGAAAACGGAGAACGCCGCTACATCCTGCCGCCGGCGGACGCGGTTGTCAATCCGAAACAGAAAGACTGTTCCTATCCGTTTCCGGGCCTCTGCGGTGCGGCCGTCGCATGGAAACTGATCCAGACGATGGAGGCAAAAGCAGGTATTCCAAAGGAGCACAGCTTCCGCTTTCTGGAATTTGTCGCTATTGCGACGATCGGTGATGTGATGGATCTGCAGGGAGAAAACCGGATTTTTGTAAAAGCCGGCCTTCGGGCGCTCCATAAAACGCAGAACCTCGGCCTGCAGGAGCTGATCCGTGTGCAGGGCATCGAGGCGGAAAACGTGACACCGTATCACATCGGCTTCGTTCTCGGCCCGTGCATCAACGCATCGGGACGGCTTGACACGGCGGAGCATTCGTTAAAACTGCTCTGCGCAAAGACACGTGAGGAGGCCGCAAAGCTTGCCGGGGACTTGAAAGACCTGAATGAAAGCCGCAAAGAGCTGACGCGCCAGGGTGAGGCGAAAGCAATCGAGCTCGTGGAAACCTCCCCGCTGCAGAACGACAAAGTCCTCGTCGTCTATCTGCCGGACTGCCACGAGAGCCTTGCCGGAATCATCGCAGGTCGCCTGCGGGAGCACTTCCACAAACCATCCTTCGTACTCACCAGAAGTGAGGAGGGCGTCAAGGGCTCCGGCCGCTCGATCGAAGCGTATTCGATGTATGAGGAGCTCTGCAAATGCAAAGAACTGATGACGAAATTCGGCGGCCACCCGATGGCTGCGGGCCTTTCCCTCGCAGGAGAGGAGATGATCGAACCGTTCCGCCGGGCACTGAACGATAATTCCACGCTGACGGAAGAGGATTTCGTCGAAAAAGTTGTGATCGATGTGCCGATGCCGATCACCTACATCACCAAAAATCTGATCCGCCAGTTAAGTCTCTTGGAGCCGTTCGGAAAAGGCAACACGAAACCGCTGTTCGCACAGAAAGGACTGACTGTATTAAATTACCGCATTTTTGGAAAGAATAGAAACGTGGTGAAAGTACAGCTTGCCGATGCGGGCGGATACCAGATGGATGGTGTCTATTTCGGCGAGGGAGAAGCGTTCGCCGCATACGTGGATGCACATCCGACCCTCTCGGTAGCGTACTATCCGTCGATTGATACGTGGAACGGACGCGACAAATTACAGATCAATATCCAGAGTTATTTTTAAAGATGCAGAAAAGCCGCAAATACCTGATTTTTCTGCCCTGTTTTCTATCGGAAACAAAATTGACGCAGAAGAATATTGATGCTATACTGTAAGGTGAATTGTCAAACCTTGACGAAACGGAGGAATATTTTATGAAAAAAGTAGAGGATTACGTAAGAAGTATTCCGGATTTCCCGGAACCGGGTATTATTTTCAGAGATGTAACGAGTATCCTGCAGGACGCAGACGGACTGCAGCTTGCCATAGATGAGATGCAGCATTTTGTAGAAGAAGTAGACTGTGATGTAATCTGCGGAACCGAGTCCCGCGGCTTCATTTTCGGTATGCCGATTGCTTACAATCTGCACAAACCGTTCGTGCCGATCCGTAAAAAAGGAAAACTTCCTCTGGAGACCGTCGAGGAGAGCTATGACCTGGAGTACGGCAGCGCAACGATCGAGATGCACAAAGACTCCATCAAACCGGGCCAGAAGGTAGTCATCATCGACGACCTGATTGCAACCGGCGGTACCGTGGAGGCTTGTGCAAAAATGATCGAGCGCCTCGGCGGCGAAGTAACCAGAATCGTGTTCCTGATGGAGCTTGCCGGCTTAAAAGGACGCGAAAAACTGGCAAAATATGATGTAAAATCTGTCATCCGTTACGATGGCAAATAACGTATCCAACGAAACGCAGGGGTTAATCATGAGAGCGGAGGATACATATGGAAGAAGAGAAAAGAATCAGTGAAGAAGAATTAAAGAAGGATGTGGCGGCGGCAGAAGCCAGAATCCGCAAGACGGACGATTTTACAAGTCCGGAGGAATTATACGGGGAATTGATCGCTTCTGTGAAAAAATATCATCCATCGGACGATATTTCCCTGATCGAAAAAGCATACCGCGTGGCAGCGGATGCACATAAGGACCAGAAAAGAAAGAGCGGGGAACCGTACATCATCCATCCGCTCTGTGTGGCAATTATCCTGGCAGATCTGGAGCTCGACAAGGAGTCGATCGCGGCAGGCCTTCTGCACGACGTTGTCGAAGATACCGTCATGACCGAAGAAGAGCTGACCGAGGAGTTCGGCCCGGAGGTGTCCCTGATTGTAAGCGGTGTCACGAAGCTGGCACAGCTGAAATATTCTGCGGATAAGGTCGAGGAGCAGGCAGAAAACCTGAGAAAGATGTTCCTTGCGATGGCAAAGGATATCCGCGTTATTCTGGTAAAACTGGCGGACCGTCTGCACAACATGCGGACCGCACAGTACTGGTCGCCGGAGACGCAGAAGAAAAAAGCGCGTGAGACGATGGATATTTATGCCCCGATCGCACAGCGCCTCGGTATTTCCAAGATCAAGGTCGAACTCGATGACCTTTCTCTGAAATATCTGGAGCCGGATGCGTACTATGAACTGGTGCAGAAGGTCAGCATGAAGCGGGAGCAGCGGCAGGAGTTTGTCGATGCGATCGTAAAAGAGGTGACCCGTCATATCCACCAGGCCGGCATTGAGGCAGATGTCAACGGACGAATCAAGCACTTTTTCAGCATCTACAAAAAGATGGTCAACCAGCACAAGACGCTGGATCAGATCTATGACCTCTTTGCGGTCCGTATCATCGTGGAATCCGTCAAAGACTGCTATGCAGCGCTCGGTGTCATCCATGAAATGTACACGCCGATCCCGGGCCGTTTCAAAGATTACATTGCGATGCCGAAGCCAAACCGTTACCAGTCCCTGCATACAACCCTGATCGGACCGAACGGACAGCCGTTTGAGATTCAGATCCGTACTTATGAGATGCACCGGATTGCAGAATACGGTATCGCTGCACACTGGAAATACAAAGAGGCCTCCGACGGCAAGAAACCGGGACCGGAGCAGGAAGAGGAAAAACTGACCTGGCTGCGCCAGATTCTGGAGTGGCAGCAGGACATGGCGGACAACCATGAGTTCATGAACCTCTTAAAGAGCGATCTCGACCTGTTTGCCGACAATGTTTACTGTTTCAGCCCGGCGGGCGATGTCAAAACACTTCCGGTCGGCTCCTGTGCCATCGACTTTGCTTACTCCGTCCACAGTGCGGTCGGCAACAAGATGGTCGGAGCGAGGGTCAACGGAAAACTCGTGCCGATCGAGACGGAACTTCACAACGGAGACCGCGTCGAGATCATCACCTCGCAGAACTCCAAGGGACCGAGCCGCGACTGGCTGAAAATTGCGAAGAGTTCCCAGGCAAAGAGCCGCATCAACCAGTGGTTCCGCCAGCAGAACAAGACGGACAACATCGTCAAAGGCAAGGAAATGCTCACCAACTATGCAAAGCTGAAGGGCAAAAATCTTGGAATCTATACGAAACCGATGTACGAAGAGGCTGTCATGAGAAAGTACGGCTTCCGCGACTGGGATTCCGTTCTTGCGGCCATCGGCCACGGCGGCTTAAAAGAGGGCCAGGTCCTCAACAAGCTGATTGAGACGTACGAAAAGCAGCATAAAAAAGAGATCACCGACGAGCAGGTGCTCGAGGCGGCATCCGGAGAGAAAGTTCTACCGGTTGGAAAGAGCAAGGGCGGCATCGTCGTGCGCGGTATCCACGATGTGGCAGTTCGCTTCTCCAAATGCTGCAATCCGATCCCGGGCGATGAGATCGTGGGCTTTGTCACAAGAGGACGCGGCGTGACCATTCACCGCACCGACTGTGTCAATGTCCTGAATCTGCCGGAATCCGAGCGGGCGCGCCTCATTGATGCTGAATGGCAGGCAGAGGACAACGGAGGCTCTCTCTATACCGTGGAGATCAGCGTTTACGCAAACAACCGTACCGGTCTTCTGGTGGATATCTCCAGGATCTTTACCGAGCGGAAGATCGACCTTGCGGCGATGAACGTGAGAACGAGCAAGCAGGGAACGGCTTCCATCGATGTGACGTTCGACGTGCACAACAACGAAGAGCTGAACAGCATCATCGAGAAGGTGCGCCAGGTGGAGAGCGTGATCGATATTCAGAGATCGAGAGGATAAAAAGGAGAAAAGCGTATGATAAAGGTAAATTACCGGGCACTTGGAATGCTCTCGACAAACTGCTACGTTGTGGAAAATCCGGACAGCCAGAAGGTGCTGATCGTGGACCCGGGCGATTCGCCGCTGGAGATTGAACGCCAGATCGATGAGATCGACGGCGACCCGGAGGCCATTCTGCTGACCCATGGCCATTTCGACCATATGCTGGCAGCGGATGCGCTGCGGGAAAAATACCATATCCCGGTCTATGTCCATGAAAAAGAGCAGCACCTGCTGGGGGATCCAAAGGAAAATCTTTCCGGGCTCTGGAGCAAACCGTACACGATGCAGGCGGACAAAACCGTAAAAGAGGGCGATGTGCTGCATCTCGCAGATTTTGAAATCCACGTTCTTGCGACACCGGGGCATACGGCAGGCGGTGTCTGCTACTATATTCCGGCAGAGAAAGCACTTTTTTCCGGTGATACGCTGTTCTGCGAGTCCTACGGAAGATACGACTTCCCGACATCCTCCGGCAGAGAGCTGATCGCGTCGGTCAAGCGCCTGTTAAAAGAGCTTCCCGGGGATGTGACCGTGTATCCGGGCCACAACGATGAAACTACGATTGAACATGAAAAGAGGTACAATCCCCTTGCTTAATATCAGCCTTTGTTTTAACAGAAAAGATTTTGAATACGATGTGTATTCCCTGATCAAGGCATTCTATCCGGGCTGTGAGATTACCTCATGGTACGAAGAGGATGGGGCGCCGGACGGGGAATTTGCATACTATGATACGATCACATACGAGGCGGATCAGATCTGTTTTTCGATTGCAGACGAGAAACATGAGACGCTCGCTTCGCAGTGTGAGGCGGTGGAATATGAAAAAGACCGCCATGAAACGAAAAATGTCCTGAAACGGATGGTATACCGCACGCTTTCCGAAGTGAGCGGCAAAGAACTTCCATGGGGCGATCTCACCGGCATCCGTCCGACGAAAATTCCGATGAAGATGCTTGAAGAGGGTAAAAAAAATGTAGAGATTGCGAAATACATGCGCGAAACTTACTACACCAGCCCGGAAAAGACGGCACTTGCGATCACGATTGCCAACCGGGAAAAGGACATTTTAAAGACGATCGACTACGAACACGGTTACAGCCTGTACATCGGCATCCCGTTCTGTCCGAGCATCTGCCTGTACTGTTCCTTCGGCTCCCATGTGTTAAGCCGCTGGGAGCATATGGTAGATCCGTATCTCGATGCACTGATCAAAGAACTGATCTTTATCAGTGAGAACATGAAGGATTACACCCTTGATACGATCTACATCGGAGGCGGTACGCCGACCACGCTGAATGCGGCACAGATGGAGCGCCTGCTCACGAAAGTGACAGAGCTCTTCCCGATGGAGCAGGTGCAGGAGTTCACCGTGGAGGCAGGACGGCCGGATACGATCAATGAGGAGGTCTTAAAAGCCATCCGCAAATTCCCAGTCACTCGTATTTCGATCAATCCACAGACCATGAACCAGGAAACGCTGGATCTGATCGGACGCCACCATACCGTGGAGGAGATCGAGGAGAAGTTCCGCATGGCGCGTTCCCTTGGATTTGACAACATCAACATGGATCTGATCGTCGGTCTGCCGGGCGAGGACAAGGAAAAAGTGGCGCATACGTTGGAAAAAGTGGAAGCGCTGAATCCGGATTCCCTGACCGTCCATTCCCTTGCGTTAAAGCGTGCAACGAGACTCAACCTGTTCAAAGACAAATATCAGGAGGTCTCGTTTGAAAACTCTGCCGAGATCATGAAAATGACGATGGACAGCGCACACCGCATGGAGATGGGACCGTATTACATGTACCGCCAGAAAAATATGGCGGGTAACTTTGAGAATGTCGGCTACTCCCGCGAAGGAAAAGCAGGCATCTACAACATCCTCATTATGGAGGAAAAACAGTCCATTCTGGCCGCGGGAGCCGGAGCGTCCACGAAATTCGTGTTTGAACACGGAGAGCGCATTGAGCGGGTGGAGAACGTGAAGGATCTGAAAAACTACGTGGAGCGTATCGATGAAATGATCGAGAGAAAGCGTATCGGAATGGAGAAGTATCTGCCAAAATGAAAGAAAATTCCAGTCAGCAGCTTCACATGCTGCGCTATACCCTGACCGAGCAGCTCATCCATGGCATGGAAGTGAGCAATTTAGCTTACGATCTTGCGCGGGAACTGGGGTATGAGAAAGAAATCTGCTATGAGCTTGCAAAAGCGGGCGTTCTCCACGATATCGGAAAGATTGTACTGGAGAATTACGTAGAAGAACAGGATACGCTCGTCGTCGAGGAGATGCGCTTTGTGCGGACCCATTCCACACTGGGCTATGAACTCCTGCAGGGACGCGGCTACTCCGATTTTGTGCTGGAGAGTATTCTGTATCACCATGAAAATTATGACGGAACCGGGTATCCGGCCAATCTGGCGGGAGAAAAGATTCCGTTTGGGGCGCGTATCTTACGCATCTGTGATGTGTACTGCGCGCTGACCTCTGACCGCCCGTACCGAAGTGCATTTCCGCGGGAACAGGCGATGGAGCTTATGACAGAAGAAGTCAAAAATTTCGATCTGAAAATGTTCCTGGCATTTCAGAGAGTGATCCACAGCGGCAGCCGGAAAGCGATCGAGCTTTCTGATGTCGATGAATTGATCCAGGAAATCATAAAGGAGAAAACAGAAAATGGCATTAAAGAAGAAACCGGTTACCGGAATGAAAGATATTTTACCGAAAGAAATGGCAATCCGTGACTACGTGATCCGTCTGATCAAGGAAACTTACGGAACCTTCGGCTTTACCTCCATGGAGACCCCTTGCGTGGAGCACATCGAAAACCTGAACAGCAAACAGGGCGGCGAGAATGAGAAACTGATTTTCAAGATCTTAAAAAGAGGAGAGAAGCTGAAACTCGAGACCGCTGAGAAAGAAAACGATCTCGTAGACAGCGGCCTGCGTTATGACCTGACCGTTCCGCTCTGCCGTTACTATTCCAACAACGCAAACGAGCTTCCGTCCCCGTTCAAAGCACTTCAGATGGGAAATGTATGGCGTGCAGACCGTCCGCAGAGAGGAAGATACCGCCAGTTCATGCAGTGCGATATCGATATCCTCGGCGAGCCGACCAACCTCGCAGAGATTGAGCTGATCCTTGCTACCACCACACTGCTTGGAAAACTGGACTTCAAGAACTTTACGATCCGTATCAATGACCGCCGCATCTTAAAAGCAATGGCAGCCTACAGCGGATTCCCGGAGGAGTCCTATGACACCGTATTTATTATCCTCGATAAGATGGATAAAATCGGTTTTGAGGGCGTTGCCAAAGAGCTCGAGGAAGCCGGCTTTGCAAAAGAGTCCGTAGAGAAATACCTGAAAATGTTCGAAGAGATCACCCCGGATACCGCAGGCGTAGAGTACTGCCGTGAGAAACTCGAGGGATTCCTTGACAAAGAGTACGCAGACGGCCTGAAGACCATCATCGACAGTGTCAATGCCGTGAAGACCGCGGAATTCAAGATCGCTTTCGATCCGACTCTGGTGCGCGGAATGTCCTACTACACCGGACCGATCTTCGAGATCGCTATGGATGAGTACGGCGGATCTGTCGGAGGCGGCGGACGCTACGATGAAATGATCGGAAAATTCACCGGAAACCAGACCTGCGCATGCGGATTCTCCATCGGATTTGAGCGTATCGTTATGCTTCTGCTTGAGAGAGATTACCAGATCCCGGGCGCACAGAAGAAAAAAGCGTACCTGATCGAGAAAAACATGCCGGCAGAGGGAATGCAGAAGATCATTCAGCAGGCGACAAAAGAGAGAAGTGAAGGCACGGCCATCAACATCGCCGTGATGAAGAAGAACAAGAAATTCCAGAAAGAGCAGCTTGCCAGCGAGGGCTACACTGAGATCGAAGAATTTTTTGTTGACAAAATGTAAGGAATATCCAATAATAGTAATCGCATGAAAAAACGATGTGCTGCGGATGCAGATTCTTTGTGTCCGCAGTTCCAAATAGGAGGAACAAGAAAATGGCTGAATCCATGAAAGGCCTGAAGAGAACCTGCCGCTGTGCGGAAGTCACAAAAGCAGATATCGGAAAAAAAGTAACCCTGATGGGCTGGGTACAGAAGAGCCGTAATAAAGGCGGAATTATTTTCGTCGATCTGCGTGACAGAAGCGGTATTATGCAGATTATCTTTGAGAACGGCCCGATCAGTGAGGAAGGTTTTGAGAAAGCAGCAAAACTGCGCAGCGAGTTCGTCATCGCCGTAGAAGGTGAAGTTATGGCCCGCTCCGGTGCTGTCAATGAAAATCTGGCAACAGGAGAGCTCGAAGTAAAGGCTGAGTCCTTACGCATTCTTTCCGAGGCAGAAACCCCGCCGTTCCCGATCGAGGAGGATTCCAAGACGAGAGAAGAGCTCCGTCTGAAATACCGTTACCTGGATCTGCGCCGCCCGGACATCCAGAGAAACCTGATCATGAGAAGCAAAGTGGCAATGCTCACCCGTGAGTTCATGTCCAAAGAAGGCTTCCTTGAGATCGAAACCCCGATGCTGACGAAATCCACACCGGAAGGCGCCAGAGATTACCTGGTACCGAGCCGTGTTCATCCAGGCAGCTTCTACGCACTGCCGCAGTCTCCGCAGCTGTTCAAACAGCTTCTGATGTGCTCCGGCTATGACCGTTATATCCAGATCGTAAAATGTTTCCGTGACGAGGACCTGCGTGCCGACCGTCAGCCGGAGTTCACCCAGATCGATATGGAGCTTGCTTTCGTTGATGTAGATGATGTTATCGATGTCAATGAGAGACTGCTGGCACACCTGTTCAAAGAGGTGCTCGGCGTTGAGGTACAGCTCCCGATCCAGAGAATGACCTGGAAAGAGGCTATGAACCGTTTCGGTTCCGACAAACCGGACCTGCGTTTCGGTATGGAGCTGGTTGATGTTTCCGAGACCGTAAAAGATACCGAGTTCGTTGTATTTAAGGGCGCACTTGAAAACGGCGGTTCTGTCCGCGGTATTAACGCAAAGGGACAGGGCGCAATGCCGAGAAAGAAAATCGACAAGCTCGTTGAGTTTGCGAAAGGTTACGGTGCAAAAGGTCTTGCATACATTGCAATCCATGAGGATGGAAGCTGGAAATCTTCCTTCTCCAAATTTATGACAGAGGAGCAGATGGAAGCCCTCATCAAAGCCATGGACGGACAGGCTGGAGACCTTCTTCTCTTCGCAGCAGACCGCAACAAGATTGTTTGGAACGTTCTTGGCGCACTTCGTCTGGAACTGGCAGAGCAGATGGGACTGCTCGACAAGAACGAGTACCGTTTCGTATGGATTACCGAGTTCCCGCTTCTGGAGTGGTCCGATGAGGAGAACCGTTTCACCGCAATGCATCACCCGTTCACCATGCCGATGGACGAGGATCTGCCGCTTCTGGATACCGATCCGGGCGCAGTTCGTGCAAAAGCTTACGATATCGTCCTGAACGGCACTGAGATCGGAGGAGGAAGCGTTCGTATTCACCAGAACGATGTGCAGGAGAAGATGTTTGAGATGCTTGGTTTCACAAAGGAACAGGCACATGAGCGATTTGGTTTCCTTCTGGATGCTTTCAAATACGGAGTTCCGCCTCACGCCGGACTGGCTTACGGACTGGACCGTCTCGTTATGCTGATGGCAAAAGAGGACAGCATCCGCGACGTCATCGCATTCCCGAAGGTAAAAGATGCTTCCTGTCTGATGACCGAGGCTCCGTCACCGGTTGACGCAGCACAGCTGGAAGAGCTTGGTCTTGAGGTTGAGCCGCAGGCTGAGGAAGAGACAACAGAAGAGTAAAGAAAATTTTGTAATTTACAGGACAGACAATTTTGCAGAAGTGCAGCGTTGTCTGTCTTTTTTTGGGTTTCACTCGATCGGTGTAAAGAAAAACTTAAGAAATTCTTCCACGTCTTCCCCGTTGTTTTGCTGGAAAAAAGTGCTACAATATGGTTTGTAAGAAAGATACGGAAACATCCACAGCAAGTGGAACACATAGAGAAAAAGACAAGGAGGGATCACGATGTTAGTTACATTAGTCATGCTGGCAACCTGTTTTGGTCTGCTCTGCGGAATTGGAATTTTATTTGGGATCGTCGGACTGCTGCTGAAATTTGGAGGAAAAGTCCTCGGCGCATGCGCCACTATTCTTCTCCCGATCGGCGTGATCTGGCTTGGATTTAAAATCGTGTTCGCCGTCGTTCCGCTTCTGTTCAAACTGGTCTGTGCAGCGCTGATCTGTTATCTCGTATACCGCATTCTGCGGGAGATGAAACTTGTAGCATAAAAAATAAAATCTAACAGATTCGAAAGAAAACCTGCTTTCCGTCATAAACACGGAGGCAGGTTTTTAATGACAAAAACAAAAATCTATTTTCAGAAAAAGCCAGTATTTGCTAAAAAAAGAGTAAGGAAAAAGTAAGAAAACAAAAAACAAAATGTGATACGATAGAACTAACTTGGGAAAGCAGAAAATTAATTTGTAAAATAGAAAAGTGGGAGGAAGCATATGAAGAAAAAAGTAATCGCGATTGTGTGTGCAGTCGCAGTGCTTGCGGCAGCCGGAGGGGGAGTGACATGGCATTTCCTTGGAAACGGTACAAAAGAGGACGATAACGTCGTCTATGTCAATACTGTAAAAGCCCTGACCAATCTGGGAACTGGAAATGGAATGGAAAACCGCTATGCCGGTGTTGTGGAGTCGGAAAATACCTGGAAGGTAGAGAAAAACAGCGAGAAAAAGGTAAAGGAAGTTTATGTGGAAGTCGGTCAGGAGGTTCAGGTCGGAACACCGCTGTTCTCCTACGATACCGAGAAATTCCAGAGTGACCTCGAGCAGGCGCAGCTGGATCTGGAACGCATAAACAATGAACTTTCAAGTATGAATACCAATATCAACCAGCTTTACAAAGACAAAAAGCAGGCATCAAAAGACCAGCAGGCAAGCATCACACTGGAAATTCAGGAAGCGGAGCTGGATTTAAAGAAAAAAGAATATGAAGGAAAATCAAAACAGGCGGAGATTGATAAATTAAACGATAACATCACCAATGCGACCGTGATCAGCGAAATCGCCGGTGTTGTAAAATCAATCAACAACGATGACAGCAGCGCCGGCGCTTACTCCGGTGACAGCTCCGACAATTCCTTCCTGACTGTTCTTGCAACGGGAAATTTCCGTGTAAAAGGCCAGATCAATGAACAGAATATGAGCGACGGTTCGATTACCGAAGGAAGCCAGGTGATCGTGCATTCTCGTGTAGATGAGAATCAGACCTGGACCGGAACCGTGACAAAGATTGATCGGGAAAATGCAAAGACCGGCAATAACAACATGTACAGCAGTTCCGGCGATGGCATGACACAGTCGAGCTCCTATCCGTTCTATGTACAGCTTGCCGGAACGAATGGTCTGATGCTCGGCCAGCACGTTTACGTAGAGCCGGATGTCGGCCAGCAGGAAGTCAAAACAGGAATCTGGCTGTCTGACTCCTTTATCAACGATGTCGACAGCAATCCTTACGTCTGGGCCGATAATGGAAAAGGCAAACTGGAAAAACGAAGCGTAACGCTTGGAACACACGATGAAAATATGATGGAATATCAGATCACCGACGGCCTTGCAGAAGATGATGCAATCACCTTCCCGGAGGACGGTCTGGAAGAAGGGATGAAGACCGTAGTCAGCACCGACGGATCACTGGGACAGAGCAATCCGGCCGGCGGCGAGGATGACGGTATGCTTGACAACGACGATGGAATGGTCGACGACGGTATGAAGCAGGATGAAAACGGCATGGTTGACAATACCATGGACGGCGCAGAGTACAGCGGTGAGGAAGATACAACGAACGTGATCGGCGGCGCCGACAATGGTGATGCAGAACCGGCAGACACACAGGAAGCCGGATCAGCAGATGACGGGGAGGTGCAGCCGTGATTCTGGAATTAGAGAATATCTGTAAAGAATATATGCAGGGCAAAATCCCGGTTCCGGTTCTGAAAAACATCAACTTCTCCATGGAAGAAGGCGAGTACGTTGCGATCATGGGTCCTTCCGGTTCCGGAAAAACAACACTGATGAATATTGTCGGCTGCCTCGACCAGGCGACGAGCGGACGGTTGATCCTCGACGGACAGGATATCAGCAAATGCAGTGACAATCAGATGTCGGACATCCGCCTGCAGAAAATCGGCTTTGTATTCCAGAACTTCCAACTCCTTGCAAGACAGAGCGCAATGGAAAATGTATGCCTGCCGTTGACGTACGCGGGCGTGCCGAAAAAAGAGAGAAGAGAGCGGGCAGCGATTGCCCTCGAGCGGGTGGGGCTCGGCGACCGTATGAGTTTCAAACCGACCCAGCTCTCCGGCGGACAGAAACAGCGTGTGGCGATTGCAAGAGCGATTGTCAACCATCCGAAAATTCTGCTGGCTGATGAGCCGACCGGAGCGCTCGATTCCCATTCCGGCGAGCAGGTCATGGAGCTGTTCCAGAGCCTGAACGACGAGGGCGTCAGCATCTTGATGATTACGCATGACGCGGAGATCGCATCGATGGCACAGCGCACCGTGGAGATCCGCGACGGAATGATGAAATCGAAGGAGGTGGCCGAAACATGAAAAAAGGAAAAGCCGCAAAGAAAGTCGTGATTGCAGTTGTGACCGCAGTTGCCGTGGGCGGTGTCAGTGTCGGCGGTTATTACGGCATCCGCCAGGCGCAGAAGACGACCGTAAAAGTGTATCCGGTCAGTGACTTTACGAGTGGTTACTGGGAAGACAGCATGAATATGGAAGGCCAGATCACCTCGACGGCTTCCCAGAACATCTATCTTTCAGACAGCCAGACCATTTCCCAGGTTCTCGTCAAAGAGGGCGATGTGGTAAATGCCGGAGACACGCTGATGACATACGATACCAGCATGATCGAGCTGGATCTGGAAACGCAGCAGTTACAGCTTGCACAGACAAAGCTGAAAATCCAGCAGAGTGAAAAAGAACTGGAAAAGCTGAAAAAGACAAAACCGGTAGCGGATACGCCGCTGGATCCGGTGGAGCCGGATTTCCCGGATTTTCCAGATGAACCCATCGATCCGGATTTCCCGGACGAACCGATTCCGACCCCAGAACCGGAGCCGACGTACGAGGATGCTGTTCTGTACAGCAGTACGAATAAGCTTGTATTTGGTTCCAAACCATACAAAGGAGAAGGAACGCAGGAAGACCCATACACCTATCTCTGCGCACCGGGGACAGTCCTGACAGGCGGATTCCTGAATCAGATGGCAGGATACGCGGATGAAAAGGGAACGAAAAAAGAAGAGGACAGCGAAGGATACTGGTTTCGCCTGGAGATTCATGAGGAAAACAAAGCCGCAGAGGCGCTGGAAACCGTGTGGGAGCAGGATGGAACGAAGATTGCGAAAGCATACGAGACTTCGTATGAAGCAGTCCTGAGTCTGAAAGAATCCGAAGCGGCGGATGCACCGGAAATAAAAATCACCACGCCGCTTGCCAACACAGAGGTGGCAGAGGGCGGCGAGCTGAAGCTGAAAATCGGAATCAATGAGAAGAAAGATACCGAAGAGAAGCCGGATGAGAAAGCCGACGATAAAACGGATGATAGAACCGAGAGTCCGTCCGAGGACGATGTGACACAGCCGGGTGAAGCCGGAAATGGAAGCGGTGAGGCAGACGATTCCACGGAAAACACCGAAACGGATGGCACTTACACATACGTCTGGAAACACAACGGAAAGACAATCGACGGAGATTTTAAGGATACTTACACAAAAGAAAACATCACAAAAGAGGATGCCGGAATCTATATAGTAGAAGTGACAGCGAAAAATGACAAGGGTACTTCCATGGCAGTCAGCACTGCAAATGTGGCGGTAAAAGAAGGAACGATTACCCCGACACCAAGTGTAACTCCGACCCCGAGCGTTACGCCGGGACCGAGTGTAACTCCAGAGCCGACCGTCAGCCCGGAACCAAGTACAACACCGATTCCGACCACAGAGCCGGTTCCAACAGAAACTCCGGTGCCGAGCGAGACCCCAGTTCCGACGGAAACGCCGACGCCGACCGAAGCCCCGGCAGAACTGGAAGCGGAACCGCAGAGCGAAGATGCACCGGAAGCAGTGCAGACGACAGCAAAAACCGTATTCTACGGTGAAAAAGCATCGGTACAGTCCCTCTTTACATCATCCACAGGAAGCAGCGCAAATAACAATACTTCTTCCGGTGATGATACCCAGATGACCTACACAAAAGATGAGTTGAAAAAAGCCATCAGCAAAAAAGAAAGCCAGATCCGTGATCTGAAGCTGGATCAGAAGGAAGAGGAACTCAAAGTCAAAAATACGCAGAAATCCCTGGATTCCCAGACCGTAAAAGCGACGATCAGCGGTGTGGTAAAGAAGGTTGGAAATGCAGAAAACCCGTCCAACGACGGAAGCGCCTTTATCCAGGTCAGTGGAAACGAAGGTCTGTACGTGCGCGGCTACTTAAGCGAGACGTATCTCGATCAGGTAAAAGTCGGCGATGAACTCAACGTGACTTCTTGGTCTTCGGGTGCTTTTGCAGCGGCAACCGTAACCGAGATTTCTCCGTACCCGACAACAAGCTACATGTCGTACAGCGAGACACCAGCCTCCTTCTATCCGTTCACAGCCGTTATCCCGGAAGGCGGAGAAGGTTTTGAAAACGGTGACTGGATCGAGATTGCAATCACTGTCGGAAACGATGTAGAAAACGGCAACGGCCTGTACGTCAGCAAAGAATTCATCCGCGAGGAAAACGGACAGAAATTCGTTTATATCCGGGATGAAAATGATAAATTAAAGAAACAGAATGTGGTAACCGGAAAACTTCTGTGGGGCAGTTATTACGAAGTGAAGAGCGGTCTTTCCGAAGAGGATTACATTGCATTTCCGTACGGCAAAACCGTGGTGGAAGGCGCAGACACGAAGGAATCCAGTTCATCGGATTATTACAACAGTTAAGGAGGCGCATTATGTTAGAAAATGTAAGACTTTCCTTTCAGGGAATCTGGTCACACAAAATGCGTTCCTTCCTGACGATGCTGGGTATTATCATCGGAATTGCGTCGATCATCTCAATTGTCTCCACGATCAAGGGAACGAATGAGCAGATCAAACAGAACCTGATCGGAGCTGGAAACAACAACGTGACCGTCAGCTTAAAGCAGGGCGACGGTGATTACTGGATGGACAACGGACTGCCAAGCGGCGTGTCGAAACTGTCCGGTGATCAGAAAAAGCGGATCCGCGAGCAGGATCAGGTGGAAAATGCATCGTTTTACACCGAAAGAACGTATGTGAGCGGCATCGCAAAAGGAAACACAACACTGGACAGTGCGAAGGCGCTTGGAGTGGATGAAAATTATCTGTCGACGTGCGGATATCAGATTTATCAGGGACGCGGCTTTGTGGAGAGCGATTTCTCGAAGACCCACAAAGTTGTCCTCCTCGACGATACCGCAGTGCTGACACTCTTCCCGGATGAGTCGCCGGTCGGCAAAACGATCGAGATCATGGGAGAGCCGTTCACGGTGATCGGCGTGATCAAAAAAGCCGATTCGTTCCAGCCGGTCATCAATTCCAGAGATGACTACTATACGTACAATCAGGAATCCTATCCGCTGGTGCTGATGCCGGATGTCTGCTGGCCGATCGTATTCCAGTATGATGAACCGGAAAATGCCGTTGTGATGGCAAAAACGACCGAGGATATGAGCACGGTGGGAAAGACAACAGCGGATATCATGAACGAATCCGTGACCAATACAACTGATTCTCTTTCCTATCAGGCAGAGGATCTGCTGGAGAAAGCAAAGAGTCTGCAGGAGTTAGGCCAGAGCACGAACCAGCAGCTGATCTGGATCGCGAGCATTTCGCTTCTGGTCGGCGGTATCGGTGTTATGAATATTATGCTGGTATCTGTAACGGAACGTACAAGCGAGATCGGCCTGAAAAAGGCGATCGGAGCAAGAAAACGCAGAATTCTGTTCCAGTTCCTGACCGAGGCGGCGGTGCTCACCAGCATCGGCGGACTGCTCGGCGTGCTGGGCGGCATTATCATGGCACAGGTGATTTCGAGGGTATCGCAGACGCCTGTGGCGATCAGTATTCCGGCAATCATTTTCTCCGTGGTCTTCTCCATGGTGATCGGTATCGTATTCGGACTGCTGCCGTCGGTAAAAGCAGCGAACCTGAATCCGATCGATGCGCTGCGAAGAGAATAGAACAAAAAAGAGTTGAAAAATCCGTGCGGGTACAGCGTAGGTGCTGGATCCGTGCGGATTTTTTGTGCGGCGTGTGCGGATGAAACTTAAGATCTTTACTTTTTGCGGAAAGTCGGTTATACTGGAAAATAAGCGCAATTTGCGGCGCAGCAAAGAGGCATTCGAGTTTCGGATTCGGTATGTTTATGAAAATATAAGAAAGATTCAAAGACATTTCACATTCGTTTATGGTATAATCAAACAAGAGTATGACCAACGAAAAGGAGTATACGCGAATGAATATTTTGTTTTTTATCACACCGAAAAGTGAAACGGCTTATCTGTATGACGACTGCTCACTTCGGCAGGCCATCGAGAAGATCGAATATCATAAATACACGGCGGTTCCGGTACTGAACAAAAAGGGCTGCTACGTGGGAACACTGACGGAAGGAGATCTGCTCCGCATCATAAAAGAACGGTATCTGCTGAATTACCATGAAGCAGAGGATATCCCGCTCTGGCAGGTTCCAAAACGGTGGAATTATGAGTCCGTCAACATCAACAGCAACATCGAGGACCTGATCGAGATGTCCATGCGGCAGAATTTCGTTCCAGTTGTGGATGACGAGGGAATCTTCATCGGCATCATCCGAAGAAGAGATATCATCCAGTACTGTTATCAGAAAAGCGGCATCAAAGAAGAGGAAGAAGCCCGGCGCAGCGCGCGGAAACAAAACGCAGAACAGATGATTCTGCAGTAAAGAAGAAAATGAGGGAAACATTATGAAAAAACTGATCGATCTTATCCAGGAAGAGCTGGTAAAAGCCTTTACCGCTGCGGAGATGGACCCGTCCTATGCAAGGGTTTCCGTTTCCAACCGCCCGGATCTGTGCGAATACCAGTGCAACGGCGCAATGGCAGCTGCAAAAGCATACCACAAAGCACCGATCCAGCTGGCTGAAGCAGTTGTAGAAAAAGTGACCGATCACAGCGTGATCGGTGAAATTGAAGCCGTAAAACCGGGATTCATCAACCTGAAAATCAACCCGGAATTTCTGGCAGATTATCTTTCCAAAATGCAGAACGACGAAGATCTTTCTGTAGAGAAAGCAAAAAATCCGAAAACCATCATCGTAGATTACGGCGGAGCAAACGTGGCAAAACCGCTTCACGTCGGCCATCTCCGTTCCGCGATCATCGGGGAAAGCATTAAGCGTATGGGACGCTTCATGGGCCACAACATGATCGGTGACGTTCATCTTGGAGACTGGGGTCTGCAGATGGGACTGATCATCACCGAGCTGCAGGAGCGCCATCCGGAGCTTGTTTATTTTGATGAGTCCTTTACGGGAGAGTACCCGGAGGAAGCACCGTTTACGATCAGCGAGCTCGAGGAGATTTATCCTTGCGCAAGCGGCAAATCGAAAGAGGACGAGGACTATAAGAAACGTGCACTCGAGGCAACGAGAGAGCTGCAGCAGGGCAGAAGAGGATATCGTGCGATCTGGAAACACATTATGAACGTTTCTGTTGCCGATCTGAAAAAGAACTATGGAAACCTCGACGTTCATTTCGATCTGTGGATGGGTGAGTCCGATGCACAGGAGTACATTCCAGACATGGTAGATTACCTGAAAGACAATGGTTATGCACATTATGACCAGGGCGCACTCGTTGTTGATGTCAAAGAAGAGACAGACACAAAAGAGATCCCGCCGTGCATGATCTTAAAATCCGATGGGGCAGCTCTGTATGATACGACAGACCTGGCAACCATCATCCAGCGTATGAAACTGTACAAGCCGGACGAGATCTGCTATCTGGCAGACAAACGTCAGGAGCTTCACTTCGTACAGTGTTTCCGCTGTGCAAGAAAAGCAAAACTGGTGAATGATGATACCGTTCTTTCCTTTATCGGCTTTGGTACCATGAACGGAAAAGACGGAAAACCGTTCAAGACCCGTGAGGGCGGCGTTATGCGTCTGGAGCGTCTGATCGGCGAGATCAACGATGAGATGTATCAGAAGATCGTGGAGAACCGCAGCGTAAAAGATACGGATGCAAGAGGAACGGCACAGATTGTCGGACTGTCTGCTATTAAATACGGTGACCTGTCCAACCAGGCATCGAAAGATTATGTATTCGATGTTGAGAGATTTACTTCCTTCGAGGGAAACACCGGTCCGTACATCCTGTACACGATCGTTCGTACAAAATCCATCCTCGGAAAATATAAAGAAGAGGGAAATGAACTGAAGAAAGGCGCACTTCTGGCACCGAAGAGCGACAGCGAGAAAGCTCTGATGCTTTCCGTATCCCGTTTCAACGGCGTTGTGGAGAACGCATTCGAGGAGAAAGCACCGCATAAGATCTGTGCTTATATCTACGAGCTTGCAAACGAGTTCAACCATTTCTACCACGAGACCAAGATCTTAAGTGAGCAGGATGAGGCAAGAAAAGCATCTTACCTGGCACTGCTGGATCTTGTCCGCGAGGTACTTGAGACCTGCATCGACCTGCTGGGATTCTCGGCACCGGAACGGATGTAAGATTCGTCAAGAGGGAAAAAATAGATAAAAAACAGGCGATTTTTTTGGCAGCCGTCGGCTTCTGTAGTTCTTGCGGAAACGGCGGCTGTTGTGTTATACTTACATCACGATTTTTCATCCGCTTGGACATTCGTCCTGAAAAATCGATTCTATATTACTCTATCGAAGAGCCATTCGGCTCAATTTATATCCATGTACAAAAACAGAATATCGGACTGACAAACACTTTGACGTAAAAAGAGGAGGCGGGATCATTGGAAAAGTAGAACTTCCGGGAGGGAAGTATCGCCTGCTGTCAGTGCTCGGAAGAGGGGCAACGTCTGTCGTTTATCTTGCAGAGAAAACTGGATCCGGAAAGCGGTATGCAGTCAAGGTAAGTATATGTGACAGGGAAAAACTGCGCCGGGAAGCGTTTCTTTTACAGAAGTTTTCATATCCCGGGATTCCCTGTGCGGTGGAACTTCTGGAAAGTGGGACAAAAAGCTTTCTGGTGATGGAAGCTGTAAACGGAAAATCTATCGGACAGCGTATGCGTAAGGGAGAACGGTTTTCCAGCCGGGAAATTCTGAAAACGGGAATTGCCCTGAGCGGGATTCTCTGTTATCTCCATGCACAGAACCCGCCGGTTTTCTACCGGGATCTGAAGCCGGACAACGTGATGATAACAGAGCGTGGTGAAATATACCTTGTGGATTTCGGTGCAGCCGGAACAGAAGAAACGGGTGTGGAAGTCCGTTATGGAACCCGCGGTTATGCAGCGCCGGAGCAGTATGACGGGAAGTGTGACGCCCGTTCCGATCTTTATGCACTCGGCGCACTGCTTGCGGCAATGGCGAAGCATGCGAAAAAGCGGCAGAAAAGAGGACTCTGGCGGGTGATGGAAAAGTGTATGCAGAAAAAGCCGGAGGAGCGGTATGCGTCTGCCGGAGAAGTCAAAAAGGCACTGCGGCGGCTGGAAAGAAAGCAAAAAGGCAGGAAGACTCTGCGGATCTTTGCAGTTTTTGCTTTTCTGACAGGAGGAGCGGCTGCGGTTGCCAGCAGGATGCCATGGGGGCAGTTTCCGGCGGCAGACGAATGGGAGGAGCAGGGAGATCTCTGGTTCTGCGGAAATCCGGTGGAAGAAGGCAGTCTGCCGAACTACCAGAAAGCGCGGGAAGCGTTCTTAAAGGCAGACCATCTCAGTCAGGCGGGGCGTGTGGAGCAGGAACTTGTGGAATACTGTCTGGCGGATGATGCGGCAAGGGAAAAAATGCAGATGGAGCCATTGCTGGCTGAATTTTATGATGACACGCAGCAGGAGCCGGAAAAGGAAAAACGCTGCCGCAGATATCTTGCTGTTGCAGGAATGTATTTCAGTTTTTCCGAAGAACTGGCGCGTGAAAATGACACAGACGCCATGCGGAAAGGAATCGAAGTGCTGGAAAAGGCCGCAGGCGAGAATATGGAGGGGCAGTGGGAGGCGGTTATCTGGCAGAGACTGGCGGATGCGTGCTATCTTGGCGGAAAATCCGGGGATGGGGAAAGAGAACAGGACTGGTGCCAGGAGAGTTTTCTCTATTACGAACGGCTTCTGTGCAGCAGACAGGATGGAAACCGGCGGAAAAATCTGCTCAGGGCCGCAGAGCTGGCACTTCAGTTCGACATGCAGGAAAAAGCAGAACAGTACCTCAACGAGGCCGCAGAAATTCCGGGAATGGAGGAGGATATTTTTTATCAGCAGATCAGAAAAAGATGGGAGGAAGCAGGATGAGAAAAAAGACCATATGCGCAATGATGACAGGATTCCTGGCAGTCCAGGGAATCGAAGTCCACGCGGAGACACAGCAGACGACAGGCGAGGCCGCAAGTGCGGTGGAAAGCGTGGAATTAGAAGCTGAAATCATCGAGAACAGTGATGTGACAGATGCAGACGGGAAAGCCGGACCGGAGGAACTGCTGCCGGACGAAAAGTCAGAAGAAGAACCGCCTATAGAAGAGAAACCAGAGCAGGAACCAGAGCCGCCGGAAGAGAAAACAGATCCGGCAGAGACCGGAAAGAAAGAGAAAGAAGGAGAAGAAAAAATGCTTCCCCCGACGGTAATTCCGGATCCGGAGAAAGAACCAGCGGAAAGGTGGGAAGAAGAGGAGAAAGAAATTTCGGAAGATTCAGAATCGGGGAAGCCAGGAGAATTGCCGGAGGCAGGAGATATGGGTTCCGGGGAATCGGAATCAGAGGAAGGATGTGAAGAAACAGATACAAAAGAATCAGAGACAGAAGAGTCAGA
>ERZ1673753.1036-NODE-1036-length-28471-cov-6.398438_pt1 | contig 28471 bp, 42 predicted proteins | sample MGYA00580201_ERZ1673753 | MGnify/ENA primary metagenome ERZ1673753 (study PRJEB41218, sample SAMN15661747) | gut metagenome | host: Homo sapiens | place: Canada: London | collected 2015-08-20/2019-03-30 | study: EMG produced TPA metagenomics assembly of... | reverse complement strand
AGGTCCTAAAGGGGATACTGGTGAACAGGGTATAAAAGGAGACACTGGTGAAAAAGGTGCAACTGGAGCAACAGGACCCAAAGGAGATACAGGAGAACAAGGTATAAAAGGTGATACTGGAGAAAGAGGTCCACAAGGACCTAAAGGTGATACTGGAGAAAGAGGCCCACAAGGTGAAGATGGTACAGGTGTATCTATCAAAGGTAGCGTAGATGATGAAAGTAAACTTCCTACAACTGGTAATACTGTTGGTGACGGATACTTAGTGAATGGTGTTCTTTATATATGGGATGGTACACAGTGGAACAATACTGGAGCTGATATTAAAGGTCCTAAAGGTGATACAGGTGCTACAGGTCCTAAAGGAGATACAGGGGACACAGGTCCTAAAGGAGATACAGGTGAAAGAGGGTTGCAAGGTATAAAAGGTGATACTGGTGAAAAAGGAGAAACTGGCTCACAAGGTCCTAAAGGCGATACAGGAGCAACTGGAGCTAAAGGTGATACAGGAGCAACTGGTGAGAGAGGTCCACAAGGTGAAAAGGGTGATACTGGTGAAAAAGGTGCAACTGGAGATAGAGGTTTGCAAGGAGAGCAAGGTCCACAAGGTGTGAAAGGAGATACTGGAGCACAGGGTCCTACAGGACCGACAGGTACTGCTGCTATAATTTCAAGTGTTTCAGCTACAACATTAGCTGCTGGTGCAACAGCAACAGTATCAATGGGCGGTAATGATTCAAATAGAACATTTTTATTTGGTATCCCACAAGGTTTAAAAGGTGATACTGGACCTACAGGTGCAACAGGACCTACAGGTGCAACAGGACCTACTGGTTCAAATGGTTCTCCAGGTACTTCTGCTGAAATTACAGGTGCAACAGCAACCGTAAGTAATACAAGTGGTACACCAAATGTAACTGTTACACCACTTGGAGATAGCTTTCAACGTGGATTTAGATTCGATTTTACTGGATTGAAAGGTGAAGCAGGTACAGATGCAACAGTGACATTAGATAAAATTAATGAGGTATTAACAGGTAATATAACTGCCCATACTCATAGTTTATTGGTTAATGACAATGTAACAACTAATACCGATACAAATAAGATTTATTTCTTCCAATTAAAACAAGCATTAGCTGACATTGCTGAACTTAAAGAAGCATTACTTGGTGTTCAAAATGCATTGACAGCATTAGAAGCTGTAGCACAATAACATATTGATTATCAAATATACTTAATACATAGCCTATAGATATTTTTCTATAGGCTTTTGTTTTTTATAAAAATAATGTGTATATTTGTCCAAAATATGATATTATGCTAAATATAAAAGAAATAATGAGATTTAGGGAATTAAATCCCGAACCAGAAGAAGTTACTAATATTAGAGAAAAAATATTATCTACTTTTAATAAATTACAGTTCGTTGAAGAAAGTCATCAATATTTCTTGCCAAACTCTAAAGGAGAGCTTATTGAATATGATTGTGTTAGTCATATAACACATCAGTTTGTTCCACCTACAGATTGGGAACAAGTTGCTGAAAATTATGCAATAAAACATGGTAGAACTAAAGAAGAGGTGCAAGAAGAGTGGCATTACAATAACATAAAAGCCACAAATAGCGGTACGGGAACGCACCTATACGGAGAGCAGTGGATGGAACTTTTTTTAGGTCATCCAGATAATATTTGTGAAATAATAAAACCCCAATTCCAAGATGGCTATTTGTTGCCACATTCTCCCAAAGAAGAGGCTGTTGCTAAATTTAATGAAGATTTATTTAGAACCCCAAATATGTATCCTGTTCTTGCAGAAACTAGAGTATATACTGGAGCAAATAAAAAGGTAAAGAAATTAAATAATAATTATGCAGGCACATTTGATATACTTTATTATTTTAAACATCCAACAGATTCTAGTAAAAGTGGTCTATTAATACTGGATTATAAAACGAATAATGATTTATATAATCAATATAATATTGCAAATAATAAAACACTGTTACCACCTTTTGATAATATGATAAATCAAGATTTATCAATGTACACACTTCAATTGTCATGTTATCAAATACCTCTTGAAGATATTGGGTTTAAAGTATTGGGGAGAAGGATAATTTGGGTTAAACCAGATGGTAACTATGAAAAAATTCCAGTACCAGATGTTACAAAACAATTAAGAAATATATTATAAATAAAAATAAAAGATATAAGTTATGAAAAAAGAATTGACATTAGAACAAAAAGAATTGATTTTAAAACTTCAAAGAGAAACAGGTGCAACAATGGATAGTTGTGGGTTATGGTTGAATTATATGAATTTTGATTATGATACTGCAAAAAAAGTTATTACTGACCTTATAAAACAAAAAAAATGTAAAAGTGAATCAAATAATGTAACAATTATAAATGGTGCTAACTTGACAGACTTAAATGTTAAAGAGGCAAGTAAAAGAGTAAATAAATTTGTAGAAGCATGTCTCTTTACAGAAGAGGAAATGAGGGGAGAAACACATACTCCAACAATTTATATTAGTCACAGTCAAACAATTAATAATACTCCATATTTGAATGCTATTATTAAAATAGTATCAATGTTATTTACTAAAAATTATAGAATTTTGACACCAGCAGATTATAACTTATCAGAGTGTATTAATACAGCCGATATAGTTGTTGGTTTACCACTGTTTGATAATAAACTTCCATATAATGTGGCATGTGATTTGTCTTTAGGATTGCAAGAAAAGAAAGCAGTATATAAAATTAACACAAATGATTTTTCCTTAGTTAGATGTATGGATGAAGATACACAAATTTTGAATTGTGCTTTAAATTTGGGACAACATAAGTATGCAATTGAACATAACATAATGTAATTATATGGCTAAATTAGATGATAATCAATTAATCGGAATTACAGAAACAGGGGACCCTTGTTTTCATCTGGAGATATTTGATAATTTAAAGTTAGCTAATATTATAGTTACTAAACGATTAACAGATAAATTAATTGAAAAATTGGTTGAACATAGTGATAAATGTATACTTCATCTAAGTATTACTGGAATGGGTGGCTCTAAAGTAGAGCCATTAGTTCCTACTATGCATGATATGTATAATAAATTTAATTTGTTAACCGAAAAAGGATTTCCAGTAGAACAAGTTGTATTAAGAATTGACCCTATAGTACCCACATCTAAAGGAATTGAAACCGCCATTAAGGTTATTAGATTATTTAGAGATAGTGGAATAAAAAGAATGAGATGGTCATCATTGGATATGTATCCACATGTGATTGAACGATTTAAGGAGAATAAAATACCATTACCTTATGAAACATTTCATGCAACTACATTAAAACGTAGAGCATTAGATAGTTTATTGGAAGCAGCTTGTTATGTAGCTGATATGAGTATTGAATCATGTGGAGAACCAGATATAGAATCTATACCTTGTATATCGCAAAAAGATATTGATATTCTTGGTTTAAATGGGGTTATAACATTAGAAGGTAATGCAGAACAAAGAAGTAACTGTCATTGTCCTGCTAATAAATATCAATTAATAAAAGATGCTCCAAAAAGATGTAATAATGGCTGCATCTATTGCTTCTGGAAAGAGAAAAAATAATATTATGAGTTGTAGAGAATTTTATGAAAAATTTGCTAATCATGCATGTACATATAAACATTCAATGTATGGTTTTGTAGCTGGATATGTTGAAAACTATGTTATTATAGGTTTTAAAAACAGTGATGGTTGCATAAAAGAGTTTAGTGACCATGTTATTTATGATAAGGATAATTTTCAATCTTTTCGATTTTCTAAGCTAAAACATATAGATTTAATATGATTAAAAAAGAAGAGATATTCATTAATAAAAAACAATGGAATTCATTTTCTAGTGAGGAAATGGATTCTTTTGTTAATAAGATATTTCTCTACTATAGAGAAAATGGATTTCCGTATTTTCCTACTGATAAAGAATATAGAACATATGAATTTAATAAACTCAAACAAGGTGTAAATAATAATCTAATAATTGATAGGGATATTGTTAGACAAATGATGCATGGTTTAGGTTTATGCTGGTCATATTTTCCACATGCATATTCTGTTGAATGTAATAATTTTATGTCTCCAATGACAGCATTTTCTGATGATGATATTTTTAAGAAGGTTATCAGAAAAAGAATAAGAATGGGGGATAACATATCTGATAATGGTATTAGAAAGATGTTAAAAATATTTAGTGGAGTACAAGGAGTATCCAATTTTAGACCTACGGCTGCTTGTGGGTTATATAGATTATTTTCTGATATGTTAGAAAATACTAATTTATGCGTTTGGGATATGTCATCTGGCTATGGTGGTCGTTTATTTGGTGCAATTGTATCTGATGTTGTAGATACATATATCGGCACTGACCCTTGTAAGGCTACATTTGATGGTTTACAGGCGATTTGTGATGATTTCAGACCAGAATGGAAAGATTGCATTAATTTAATAGGAAGTGAGGAATATGAGCCTCTAAATAACTCATTAGATGTTTGTTTTACTTCTCCACCTTATTTTAATACTGAAAGATATTCAAATGAAGAATCTCAATCATATAGAAAATATGAAACCGCATCTGATTGGATGGATAAGTTTTTAATGAAAACAATTGATAATTGTTATTTGGGTTTGAAAAATGGTGGAATTTTAGCAATTAATATTGCTGATGTTCAATCATATCCTTCATTTACAAACGATTTTATGAATTTAATGGATTATAAATCAACAAAGTGGGAATATATAAACACAATGAAATTAGCTCTTTCTTCTCTTAAAAGAAATAGAGAAGATAAATTCAAATATGAACCTATTTTTATATTTAAGAAGATTTAACTTTCTAATTTTTGGTTATGTATTTTTTCTATGTATCTTTGCAATATAAATTATTAAAATCAGAATACATGTTGAATTTATTTAAGTTATTTCGTTTTGGTAAAGATAAAAATGAAGAAAAGAAAGTAATTGGTACAGAACCAATAACCACATCTATAGAAAATAGAACTCCTGTATTTAAAAGAGTTTATACATTTGATGACTTACCAGAAACAGATTCTGCTGGTCATTGGAATACAATAGAGGTAAAAGAGGTTAGGTTAATGGAGAAAATATATAATCATATCATTACTTCTAGTATTATATATTACTATGCTAGTAAATATGCTGTCGAATGTAAGGTTAAGACCAAAAAATGGGGATGGGTCTTTTTGTCTTTCCATTATGGTTGCAATTGGTTGGAGTTTGGCATATATCAATCTTCAACAAGATATGATATACATTATTCTTCAACACTTGAAGAATGTCCATTACTTTATGAATTTATAAGTAATTTTGAAAAGAAAGCTGCAAAAGAATATATTAATGATAAAAATTTATAATTTATGAGATTAAGAGGCTTAGATGATGATAAAAAAATTTCTTTAATTAAAACAATTGTATGTAAATATATTAATCGTTTTACAGAATATTATAGTGGTATGTATTATCATAATTCATATCCACATAAAAATGAAAAAAAAGGTATAGTAGAAATTATTAGTGAAAGTTCTCATGATTATTCTCCTGTGGTAAATAAAGAAGTTCATAATGCTGATGATATATTACTAAAATATGAAAAACAAATTATAGATGAATTAAAACATCATCTTAGTGATTTTTCATATGAAGATAAAGAGTATTTTTCTTCATTTTTAGATGATTTTGAAACTCGAAAAGATGAAGAAATAGATACTTATGAGAAAGTATTTTTCACATTAGTAAATGAAACTAAAAAATATATTATCGAAAATAACATCAAAAGTATGGTGTTGGGTATTAGTGGTGGCATTGATTCAACTGTTGTTGCAGTTATTTGTCATTATGTGTCTTTAGAAACTGGTATACCTTTAATTGGAAGAAGTTTACCTATTAAAAATAAAGATGAGGAATTTGAAGCGTCAAAATTTATAGGTAAAACATTCTGTACAGATTTTAAGGTAGTAAATCTGTCAGAACCATATAATAGTATGTTATCTACAATTATATGTAATGAGGAAGGGATAGATACAGCAGAATATTTAGAATACCCTATGTTAGAAAAATCATCAGAACAACAAACTCCAGTTGCTAATGGCAATATTCAAGCAAGACTTAGAATGAATTATTTGTATAATCTTGCATCAATCCATAAAGGTATTGTTTTTAGTACTGATAATCAAACAGAATTTCAACTTGGATTTTGGACACTACATGGTGATGTTGGCGATTTTAATCCACTTTTTGGGTTATGGAAACATGAAGTTTATGGATTAGCTAAATGGCTGAGAAATTGCTTTGATTTATGGGATAACCCATATACAGCAAAGGGGTCAGAAGATATATGGTATGAAGATGCAAGACAAGCTATGGCAATATCAGCTCGTTTATTGCCAACTGATGGACTTGGAATAAGTAATTCTGACTTAGAACAAATTGGTGCAGCATCATATGATGATGTAGATGACATTTTAATGTCATTAATACCAGTTGAAACTAATTATACAAAAAAAGCTGCCATATATAAAGAATTAATTGAAAAATATGGTGATAAAGTAGTTGATGGTGTCTGGAAAAGACATATTAATTCAAATTTTAAGCGTAAAAATTTACCAATAGTTGTAGAACGTAAAATGTATGAAATGTGATGGGGCATAAAGATAAAAAAGATATAATTGAAAAGGGAAAATTCCTATGTTTGGTGTTACGTCATAAACCAGAAGAAATTGATTTAAAAATTGATAAACATGGGTGGGCTAATGTTAACGAATTATTAACAAAAGCAAAATTTATTTCATTGGATGAATTAAATGAAATAGTAGAAACAAATAATAAGAAAAGATTTGAATTTAATGATGATAAATCATTAATTAGAGCTTGTCAAGGTCATTCTATAAATGTAGAAATGGATTATAAACCACAAACTCCACCAGATATATTATATCATGGTACTGCATCAAGATTCTTAGATTCTATATTTAAAAATGGCATTTTAAAGGGGAATAGACAATATGTTCATTTATCTTTAAATAAAGAGATTGCATTAGATGTTGGAAAAAGACATGGTAAGCCTGTAATATTATTGGTTGATAGTAAACAAATGTTTGAAGATGGGATAGAGTTTTATTGCTCAAATAATGGGGTTTGGTTAACAGATTATGTAGATAAAAAATATTTTAAATTAATATAATTGAACAAAATATGTTTTTTAGTAAAGTAGATAGTAGACAAATACTTAATTTAATTAAGAATAAATCTACAGTTTCAACAAGTGATGAATTTTATAATCAAATAAAAAGTTCTGTTGATGTATGTGGAATTGATATATATAGTCAAATTTATCCAGATTATAATGTTGAAGAACCTAAGCCATTCATGTTTGGCTCAATGTTATTTTATCCACGTTCAGAAGATGTTAATCTTCCATTAATGTTATGTCTTGATATAACAAAATTATCATTTATGATGAAATATGTAACAGTGATTGATGGAGATGCTTATATACAGTCATCCAAAGAATCAACAATGTTGATATTACCAATTGAAACAAATGATGAAACTAAGTTTTTTAATAAAATTTCAGAAGAACTAAGAGATGTATTAAGAACTTATATTGGTTCTCCACTTATCCCATCTACTACAGATAAGATTTATTATGGATTGTTATCCACATTTAATAGGCATGGTTTTTATGACATGAAATTTAGGGTAGACGCTATTGATAATAATATATCAATTATTGCTAATGATGATAAAACGAAAGAATTTTTAGAAAAATTAATGATATAAAATATGAATTTAGATGATTTTATAAGAGAGTTAGATGATATAGGGACATTTGAAAATGGTAAAGCAATCATTCCAATTTGTGTGGACTTTGATGGAACAATTGTTGAACATGAATATCCTAGAATTGGCAAAGAAAATAAGTATTGTTTTGAAATAATGCGTAAATTTTCTGAACTATACAATGTTGGGTGGATTCTTGATACAATGAGACCTAGTAAATTATGTAAAGAAGCTGTAAAATATATAGAAGAACATGGTGTTAAGCTATATGGGGTAGGAAGAGAACCTAATCAAAGAAATTGGACAGATACACCAAAAGCATATGGCATTTTTTCTATTGATGATAGAAATATTGGTGTTCCATTAATTCACGAGAAAGGTAAACGCCCTTATGTTGATTGGAAGAAAGTAGAAGAAATTTTAGAACCAATTTTACAAAAATTAACTGAGAAATAAATATCTATTCATTTGTGTTTTATATATTTATTGATATATAAAAATATAATAGATATGAATAGAGAAACATTTATACTAACTGATGTTAGTGCTCGTTTAAGTTATGACTTAAAATTGTATAGAACTGCTGATGAGAGAATCTTTACATTATTTGATGTAGATAGAAATGCTGATGTTAGTATGTTAGATAATACTAATAGGTTAATTAGTGGTAATTTGATTGCTTGTCAGCCGATTTATTTTCCATTATCTTGTATTACTGAATCAATTCAATTTAGAGGCGAAGAGTTAATTCCTATTGTAGAATTAGCTAAAATTGCTACAGGTTTGAATGATTGGTTTATGAATGATGGCAAATGTGTTAGAACAAATGAATATAGAATCTTTGATGAATTTTGGTATTGTCCAGAAAATGGTTTTAGATATAGAATTAATACTAAAATTATATGTGATAAATTCTGTCAACGTTTAAAATTCGAATATGGAAATATTGATAAACAATACAAATTATTTGAATGGTTTAATGAACATATGATTGATTACAGAGGTTTAATAGAAAAAGAAATGGCTAAAGATGTTTCTACATTAATTGAAAATCCCTATGCCAGTTCAATTAAATAATAATCTTTATGGAAAAAAAGTATAATTTAATTTCTGTGTATTCTCATACTAATTTTGACCAAATAATGAATGAAATTGGTGTTAATGATGAAAATGTAGAAAATAAGTTTGGACACTTGGCATTCATCTCTATTATCGGTACAGATGAATGCCAGAAATATTATTTAGAAGAGGAAGAAAAACATTGGTTTAAAGAAAATCATAATAATGTCTTAAATTTGGAATTTGATGATATACCAAAAGATATTGTTTATGAAGGTCATGAATTTAAAACCATTACTGATGAACAAGCTAATATTTTAATTAAATTTATTGAAGATAATTTGAATAAAGATTTTTATGTTCATTGCAGAGCAGGTAAATCTCGAAGTCAAGCTGTTTACAAATTTATGACTGATTGTTATCCTCGATATTTTGACTTTGATAAGTCTGGTTTAAAGGATAATCCTTGTTTAACCCCAAATTATGGTATTTTGAGCATAATAAAACATGTTTTTTATGAGAAAAATGGACTTTTTTAAAATAAAAATTGGTTTTAATAAAAAAAGTCTATATATTTGTTAAAAATTTAATAAATATGGATAATAAAAATCGTAAGTTTGTATTTGTAAAAGATTTTAGTACTGGTAATCCAGATGAAGTTATTACTACTGGCTCTGAATTATATGAAGTTAATGGTACAATCTATTTTAATGGCGGAATGGTAATCCCATCCCTTCAATTGTTCTTTGAAGATTTAATCAATAAGGAAAAAGATAATCCAAAATACTTGAAAGAAGTTGAGGTAATATATAATAAGATTTAAAAATCATTAAATGTTATGAGAGAAATAATTTTTCCTTGGTCTATTATTTTACCTGTTAATATAGAACAGATGCAAGGCGAGAGCTTTAATTCTGTGTGGTATGGCTTTTAAGGATTCATATAAATTTTATAAAGATGGGTTAATAGATGAAGAATTTGTTATGAGATTAACAGAAGAGAAATGGGGAGGAAAATCCGAAAAATCATCAAGAAAAGATGACATTTACAATCATATTGATTTTTACTGGTCAAGAGATGGTTCAGAAAAAATTGGTTTTGATGTTAAAGGTGTTAAGAAAAGTCGTAGGAGTGATGATATGAAGGATGATTCAATTCATTGGGTAGAGTTATTAAACGTTCAAGGTAAAGAAGGTTGGTTATATGGAAAAGCTAAGTATATTGCTTTTTTGACTAATACTAGTATTTTATATGTACCTAGATTAGAGTTAATTAACTTAATTAATACCAAAATAAAAAATACTTCTGTTAAAACTTCAATGCCAAATGAATGTTATGTTCCATATCAAAGAAGGGATAGAATGGATTTAATTGTTAAAGTTTTAACCAGCGATTTAAGAAAAATCGCAAAACAAGAATTAGTATATGGAGAGTAAAAGTATTACACACAATATCTGGTTTACATCAGATTTACATATTCATCATAAAAATATTATTAAACATTGTTCTGAAAGAGGGGAAGTAGGAGGTTTTTCAGTAGATGATGTGGAAGCACATGATAAATGGTTAGTCAATAAATGGAATAATACTGTAAGTAAAAAAGATATTGTTTATATTATTGGTGATTTTATTATGTCTAGTAGAGATGCTGCGGTTAGAACGTTAAATCATTTGAATGGAGATAAACATCTAATTCTTGGTAATCATGATAAGGCTTGTTGCAAATTATATAATTATTTTGAATCAATAAGTCAAATTAAAGAAGTCACTTTCAAGAAAAGTAATTTTGATTTTTTAGAAGAAGATTTTGATGTTTTTATGTGCCATTATCATATGATTAATTGGAATAGAAAACATCATGGAGCAGTTCAAATATGTGGGCATTCTCATGGTAGACTAGATGATTATAATTTGGCTTCTCCAGATTTAAGGGTTGATGTTGGTATTGATGGAAAATTAGCAAATTATGAATTTATTTCATTAGAACAATTATATAACTTTTTTAAAACCAAAGCAGATGGTAAATTATTTAAAGATTATGCTGTGGAGAAAAAAGAAGAAAACATGTTAATTTAAAAATAAAAAGGATTATAAATATATAGAAAGTTATGAAAAGTAAAATTTTTACAATTAGTGCCGTTGCAAATAAAGACGGACAAGAAAGAGTTGTGACAGTAGTTGGAGAGCTGATTAAAGAGAAAGTGTCATATGTAGATGAATTTGAGATGGAAGTTAATGATAAGAAAGGCAAAACACTTCAAGGAGTTGGAACTGTAGAAAGAAAAGTGCCTATCAGACATTTTACTATGGCATATTCAATTTGCCACCCAGAAGATAAGTTTGATAAAGAAATAGGTATTAAACTTGCTACAGCCAGATTGAAGAAAAAGCCAATTGGCACATTGAGTTCTTTTAATAGAACAATGTTCAATGATGAACAATGCAATATGCTTCTATTCACAGAAGTAATGCATATTACAAAGAATATTGATAAATTCATTGATATGATTTAAAGATAGATAAAGCGTGAACTGGAATTCACGCTTTTATTGTTTTTTAACAGTTAATATTTTGTTTGTGTTAATAAAATCCTTATCTTTGTGACGGATTTAAAAAATAATATTTAATATGGCAGAAATATGTTCAAAACATCGGTTTGTACTCAAAAATGGTAAATGTCCATTTTGCGAAAGTGAATATTATAATAAAGTAGTGAAAAATACTTCTCCTATTAAGGAAGCAAAAGCAGAAGAAGAATTAACTGGAGAAATGTTAACTAAGTTATGTAACAAATTTAATAAAAAATAAAATGGCAATAATTAAATCAATTTTAGACCAGGACCTATACTCCTTTACTGTTGGTTATCTTTATTTGAAGAAATTTCCAAGAGCACAAGGAGTCTATACTTTTAATGATAGGAATAAAACTTGTTATCCTATTGGATTTGCTGAAAAGGTAATGAATGAAATTAGGGAAATGGAGAACTTATCCCTTACTAATGGTGAAGCGTCTTTTATGAAAGAAAAATGTTACTATCTTCCAGATTGGTATTTTACTTTTTTAGCTGGATATAAGTTCAATTCAAAAGAAGTATCAGTTAAACAAGATGAGGATGGTCATCTTTCAATTGAAATTACAGGCTATTTGTGGAGAATAGTTTATTGGGAAGTTCCTATTTTAGCAATTATTTCTGAATTGTATCATAAAGAAATTGGAGATGACACAAAGATTGATGAATGGAAGGTTATTACTGATACTGATGAAAAAGCTATTAAACTTTTACAAAATGGTTTAATATTTTCTGATTTTGGTACTAGAAGACGTTATTCATTTGCAGTACAGGATTTGGTAGTTAAAACATTTAAAGAATCTTATAATAGAGCAAAACATTATAAAGTACCAGGTAAATTTGTTGGTACATCCAATGTTTATTTAGCCATGAAATATGATTTAACTCCTGTTGGCACAATGTCTCATCAAGTTATTTCTATGTGTGGTGCTTTGTTTGGTTATAAAGAAGCAAACTATTTAGCAATGGAATATTGGCAAGATACGTTTGATGCCGATTTAGGAATATTTTTGTATGATACATATGGGTGGGATGCTTTTCAACGAAATTTTAGTAAAAAACATGCTAAATTATTTGATGGTTTAAGAGTTGACTCTGGTGATAATTTTGAACAGGCAGATAAAATTATTGGGAAGTATCAGTCATTAGATATTGACCCAACGACTAAAAAAGTGACATTCTCTAATGGATTATCAACTGATGAAGCAATTGAAATTCATAAATATGTTAATGGTAGATTAATTGACAATTATGGAATTGGCACACACTTTACTTGTGATATAGAAAATGTGAAGCCAATGAATATTGTTATTAAATTAACAATGGCTAGAATTACAGAGAAATCAGATTGGCAAGCTGCTATAAAAATGTCCAATGATAAGGGTAAATACACTGGAGATTTAAATGAGGTAGAACTTTGTAAAAAAACATTAAAAATTGATTAATTATGAAATATATAATGACTGATTATGAACAGAATGGCATCAAAGATTTTGAAGCAACTTTTTCTAATATTAAGAAAGGGGAGAGATTTTTAGTTAAGGATACTAGTTCTTGTATATCAAGTGTTCGTGAAGTAGAGTTTTTAAAAAGTACAGAAAGGTGTGTTGAAGTAAAGTGGTATAGACATGATGGCACTTATTACACTAGTTGGGAATTTAAATATCTTTTCTCTAGTCAATATTATTTAGTTGAATCGTTATGGGCAGAATAGTTGGGCAAGACAAATTAATTGAGGAAATTTCAAAGCGTCAGAGTGTGAAATTAAGCCTCATTTCATACTAACAGGACAAAGTGGTAGTGGTAAATCTTTTACTATTAGAACAATGGCAAAGGCACATGATTTGGGATTTATTGAAATAAATGCAGCTCAATTAACAAAAGAAGGGACATCTGGTAATAGTTTGTCTAAGGCATTATCTCCATTAATTCAAATGGGGTCTAAACCATGCGTGGTTTTTGTTGATGAATTTGATAAACTGTTTATTTCTGGTAATTCTAATGATAGTTGCGCACATGAAACGACAACAGGAGTTCAAAATGAGTTTTTGAAAGTGTTGGAATCAGATGTTACAACTGTGTATGGAGATTATGGTAAATATATTAATATTCCATCAGAAAATGCATTATTTATTTTTGCAGGTGCATTTAATGGGGAAGATAATATTACTATTGATAGATTGAGAGAAATTGGCATTAAAACTGAATTTTTAGGAAGAGTTGGTTTAGTGTACAATACTAAACCATTAACATTAGAAGATTTATATAAAATTATTGAATCTTCTGAGTTGCTAGATAAATATTTAGCACTTTTTAAAGATGTAGAAAAAGAAGATGTCATTAATGACCTTAAAGAACATGTTAAAAAGAATTTTCAATTTAATACTATTGGAGCAAGATTAATTAATACACTAATTAATCAATATTTTATAAAAGGTGGAGAATTGGAAGAAGAGGAAGTGAAAGAATTATCATTTCAAACAAGTCTAACTCTCAAAAAAACATAATTTTAAAATGAGAATATTATTTAAAGGTGAAGCTGGTGAACTTGTATTAAATAATATATATTTCATAGCAATTAATCCTTCCTTTAGTAAAGAAGAAGGGTTAATTGTTACGATTGAATATGTTCTTAATAAAGAGGAAGATTTATTTGATAAATTGACCAATATGGGATTGGAATGTGTTCATATTGGTTATACAATGAATGATGAAAATACTAAAGCGAATAATCGAATTATATGTGTTGATTTAAAATCATATTCTGATAATATGTTATGTTTAGAAGGAGAAGATTAATATATGGCAGATAAGAGAGATTACTATGAAGTTTTGGGCGTAGATAAAAATGCAACAGCAGATGAAATAAAAAAAGCCTATAGAAAACTTGCTAAACAATATCATCCCGATTGTCAAGTTGGTAAAAGTGAAGAAGAACAAAAAGAAGCAGAGGAACATTTTAAAGAGGTAGCAGAAGCATATGGTATATTAAGTAATCCAGAAAAGAAAGCTAATTATGACCAATTTGGTTTTGCAGATAATCATGCTTCTCATGTAGATGTTGATGATATTATTAATGAATTTTTTAATAGAAGAAGTCATTCCCAACAAAGAGTTCCAAAAGGTGGAAGTATTAGGATTAGACTCGCATTATCATTGAAAGATTTCTATTATGGGGTTCATAAGGAAATAAAATATAAACGATTGGAAGAATGTTCCAATTGTGGAGGAAAGGGGCACACCCAAGATGGTAGAAAAGATACATGCCCTAATTGTCATGGTATGGGAAAAATCCAATACAACAATAATGGATGGATAACGATAGAAACTTGCCCTAATTGTAATGGTAAAGGTTATATAATCCACAATCCTTGTCCAGTATGTCATGGCGATGGTCTTGCGCCAGTAGATAAAACTGTAGAATTTGACATTCCTAAAGGAGCATCTGCTGGTATGGAATTAGGTTTGCAAGGATTTGGTCATGCACCATATGGAAATGTTGGAGAATTTGGTGATTTATTGATTCTTTTATTGGAAAAAGAGAATGATACATTTATTAGAGAGGGTGATAGCCTTACAATGATAAAAGAAGTCCCAATATTAAGCGCATTATTGGGGGATACTGTGGAAGTGTCATCTATTGATGATAAAACATATAGATTTCCACTTAAAATTGGAACAAAAGAGGGAGAAAAATTCAGAATTGCTGGAAAAGGTATGCCAGTAATGGGAACAAATCAGTATGGAGATATGTATGTATTGATTAAGCATAAAATGCCATCATCATTGACTGATGATGAAAGAAAAACTTTAGAAGAATTAAAAGAGAAAGATAATTTTTCTTAGATTTTTTGGTTTTTATGATTTTAATATGTATCTTTGTGATATAAAAATAATATTATGACTATATCAGCAGGTATTTTGTGCTTTAGGAAAAGAGATAATATCGAATTCTTTATGTGTTCACCAGGTGGTGTATATTGGAAAAATCGAGTTTTGTGGAATTTTCCTAAAGGACATGTAGAAGATGGTGAATCTGCATTGGAAGCAGCTTTTAGGGAATTTAGTGAAGAGACTTCAATTTCATTGAAAGATAAGATTGATATTAGTAATTTATTGGATTTTGGAGAAATTAAACAAAATGCAAAGAAAAGAGTACATTTATTTGCAATAGAATTTGGTGATATTAATCCAGATGAATGTTATTCTATCACAAGTGAAATTGAATATCCACCTAAAAGTGGTGAATTTATTGAAATAGAGGAAATAGGCAAGTATGCTTGGTTAACTCTTGAAAAAATAAAAGAGAATGGAATGAAAGTTTACTTTCCAATATTTGAACAGATAATAAATAATTATGATAGTTTAAAAAGAGAATAAATTAAGTGAATATTATTAAAGATATAGATATTTTTAATCATTTTAATGAATATGATGTAATATTATTGGGAACAAATACTTATTGTACTTTATGTAATGGTTTACAACATAAAGTTAGGTTAGATTATCCAGAAGTTGATAAAGCTAATATGGAGACAAAATATGGAGACCCAAGAAAGTTAGGAAATAGATTAACTATTTCTGGAGAACCAACAATAAGTTTATGCTATATTACTCATGGATTCAATTTCAGACCAGACATTAAACCAGATTATTTAGATTATGAAGCATTAGAAAATTGTTTGAGGACAGCTAATGTTGAATTTGCTAATAAAAGGGTGGCGACATCTGTTATGGGTTCTAGTCGATTTGATGGAAATGGTGATAAAAATAAAATATTGGAGATATTTAAAGAATGTATTACAAGATTTGATATAACCATTTATGATTACTTTCAAAAAAGTCGGGAAGAAGAACTTAAAGAAGAATGGGAAGAAATAGTTAAATGGAAGGATATTGATTATAATAAATTCAAAGAATTAGTTAAACAACGTAAAGAAAAAGCTAATGAGAGACGCAATAAAAATGGATTTGCTGGCTATTAAAATAGCCGAATTAGAAATAGAAAAAGAGCAATATAAAATGTTATCAGAACATTATAAACTGACAGGATTAATTCGATTTGATGGTTTATCAGATGCTATGTCTAGGCAATCTGCTTATCAACTTTATCATTATTATTTGAACCAATATGAAATAGTCTGCTCTAAATTAGAACATTTTAAAAATGAACTTATAAAACTGAATGAAGGATAAATAAATTATGGCATTAATTAAGTTAACATTAACCGAAGACCATATCAGACTTATTTCAAATTTTAAGTTTGAAGTAATCAATAAAGGTCAAATACAAATAAATCAGAATAGTTTGTATGGTGGTACATTTATTTTGGAAGAAATTGCAATAATAATTGGAAAATTTGACCAAGCTATTAAAGGTACAGAAGATGATAGTAGGGGTAGAGCTTTTCCAGATGAATTAGAAGAATATATGTGGTCATTACACAACTATATTGTGGATAATTTGGAAAATATTGAAAGTTTATTGCATCAATTCGCAGCAGAAGGTATCAAACCAGGGACATATAAGTGTAAATCACAAGAAATGTTTTGGACAAAAATAAAATAAATAGAATAATAGTTGATGGCTAAAGATAATAAAAATTTAACTCATCGTATTAATGATGAAATATATGGTATAAAAGAGGTCAGATTGACAGGTGATGGTATTGAACCACAAGTACTTCCATTATATGAAGCAAAAAAAATAGCTAAAGAGATGGAGTTGGACTTGGTTGAGATTAATGCAAATGCTAGACCACCTGTTTTGAAAATAATGAATTATGAAAAATGGCTATATGAACAAAAGAAATTAGCCAAAAAGAAAAAACATAACACACAAGACCTTAAAGAAGTACAACTTAGCACCAATATTGCTTCTAACGATTTGAATACTAAAGTAAATAGAGCTAAAGAATTTATTGAAGCAGGTCATAAAGTAAAAGTTGTTTTAACAATGAGAGGTAGAGAATTATCTCGAAGAGAGGAAAGTAAACGTTCTTTATTGGAATTTATTGTTAAAATGGATGAAGTGGCATTACCAGAATCTAATTTAAGAGATGAGGGTAATAAGTGTATTGTAATTCTTAAAAGAAAATAAAATGGTTGTAAATGTAATAACTCCTAGTACTAATTATTTCACTCCAACTGATACAATTACTAAATTCTATGAAGAGATTAGAAACTACGATGTTTTATCTCAAACAGAAGAAATAGAATTATTTAAACGTTATCAATCTGGAGATACATCTGCAAGAGATAAGATAATTAATTGTAATCAACGTTTCGTTGTAGCAGTAGCCAAACGATTTGCTAATAATGATAATTTACCAGACTTAATTGATGAGGGAAATATTGGTTTGATGTTAGCTATCGAATCTTTTGATATTAATCGTGGTGTAAGATTTCTAACACATGCAGTATGGTTTATTAGACGTGAAATTAATACCTATCTTATAAATACTGAAAAATTAGTAGTTCCAACAAATTCACCAAAAACATATCATACAGTAACTACTATTAAAAATGAGTTTTTAGCAACACATGGTCGTAATCCAACTCCAGAAGAGATTTTGGAAATATTAGAAGAAAAACATGACTTTGTGCCAAAATATAAGGATGATGTATATGATGTACAAATATCATCAATAAATGATACCGCAGTTGCAAATCATGATTCTGATGATTTGGAAGTAGGGGAAAGTAGTAAATTTAATGAAAGAAGTGCATCAGAAAATGATTATAATGTAGAAATTGATAATGAATTTAATAAACATTTAATCAAAGCACTTTTAGATACTTTATCTGAAAGGGATAGGACAATAATAACCTTATTATATGGAATAGACCAATTTAGAGAGTATGAGATAAATGAAGTTGCAGATATGATGGGAATGTCTTCTGAAAGGATTAGGCAATTAAAAGGAGAAATTATCAATCAACTAACTGACATATACATGGATAAAATAAAATAGCTATCAATTGATAGCTATTCTTTATTTATTTCCTCTTAAAATTTTAAATAATTCAGTTTTTTCATCATCTGTAAAATCATATGGTACTCCATCATCATTAAGTGCACCACGTACTTTCTTAGAAAATTTAGACCTTGCAGCGTCTTCATCTTCTGGATGCCACAACTGACGCATAATTTCAGCTTGGTTTACTTTAGGGTCTTGTAACATCTGTTTTAGAAGTTTATCATTATTCTTGTTGGAGTGAGTTTTGCTAGGATTTTTGTCCTTTTCCTTTCCAGCATTAGATTGATAATTGATAGCTTCTGCTACAATTTTTCTAAGGTATGTTTCAAGTAATTTTCTATCATTATTATCCATTATACTTTATTTTCTATATAAATATCAATTTAAATACAAAAAAATGTGAAAAATATAGGGTTTTATTTGGATATTAAAAATATAATATGTATCTTTGCAGAGTAAAATTAAGAATAAGAAAATAAGCAATTAAAATTTTTCTGTTATGACAACAAATAGTTTTTTATCAAGTGTTACAAAATGCAACACACGTACTGAGAATGGAGCATTGTCGAACTCTTCAACTGGAGATAGACTGGTAGACCAATTTGGAAAGTCTGGAGCATACAGAGGACGTTCTTTTGAAGAAGTCTTTGCAGACCAAAGTGCTCTTTGGGGAGAAAACCCACTAAACGCACTGAAATTACCTTTTTATTTGCGTATGGTGACTCGTAAGGCTAAGACTTATGATGGTAAATCAACTGAAACAGTACAAAAGGGACAAGGAAATAAAGACGAATCATTCAAACGTTTGCTTTGGATTGCATCTTATCATCCAGATTCTTTCTATAAGAATTTATGGCTATTACCAATTGTAGGTTCTTGGAAGGACTTGTGGTATTTGTTATATCTTGATAGAGATACTAATGTCTTAGACAAGAAAAAAATATTCCAAGTAATAGCAGAGGGTATTGATGATGACTACCAACGTGATTTGGTGAAGAAATACTTACCTCGTATCAGAAGCACTAAAAGCCCTAGATGCAAGTCTGATTGGGAAGTAACAACTAACTCTTTAGCGAAAGAGTTTTGCCGATTCATTGGTTGGAATGCAGCAACTTATCGTAAATTCAAATCAACAGGTAAAGCACATGAGTTCCAAAAAATCATTTGTGCAGGTTTGTATAAAGATTTGAATTTCAATACCATCCCAGGAAAGGCATTGACATCTTTGGTGTCAAAAGATTTCTTGGATAGACATAGTTTGATTGATAAATATGTGAAATGGTTGGAGACTCAACCAGTTGCTAAATTTACAGGTTATCCTTATGAATTGGGTAAAGTTCTTTCTGATTGTAGAAGCTACAATGGGTTACAATTGCCATTATATCGTAAGATGACAATTGACAAACAATTTGAAGCATTACTTGAAAAAGCGTCAAAAGACCAAGGTGGTATCACTGGAAATGTGTGGTGTGCATTAGATACAAGTGGCTCTATGGGAACAAAAGTTGTAGGAGATATAAGCGCATTTGATATTTGTATATCATTAGGCATATATTTCTCTTCTTTGAATAAAGGTGCATTCAATAAAAATGTTATCATGTTTGATAATGTTAGTCATGTGAAGAGTCTATCTGGTACATTTAGTGATATGTATAACCAAATCATATCAGAGTCAACTGCATGGGGAAGTACAAACTTCCAATCAGTAATTGATGAAATTTGTCGAATTAGAAAGACTAATCCTACAGTTCCATTGGAAGATTACCCAACCACTTTATTGGTGGTAAGTGATATGCAATTTAACCCTTCTAATCGTTGGGATAGAAGTTCTTCTTCATCAGAAGAACAAACCAACTATCAAACAGCGATGGATAAGTTGAGTTCATGTTTCCCAAAAGAATTTGTTGATAAATTCAGAATTATCTGGTGGGATTGTACTGGAAGATGTAAAGATTTTCCATCTACAATTAATGATAAGGGAACTTATGTGATGAGTGGTTTTGATGGAGCAATTGTAACATTGCTACTTGGTGGAGCAGAAGTTGATGAGGAAACAGGGGAAGTTAAACAACTTTCAATGCAAGAAATGGTTGACAAAGCTCTTTCACAAGAATTATTAACATTCTTAAGTGTTTAATTTTTGATTTTGTTGATGAGGGCTAAGAATATTCTTAGCCCTTTTTTATTTTAAAATGTAAATATATGAGAGAAAAATTAGAAATTATTTGGCATATAATAAGAGGTGGACAATATGCTGTTTATATAATACATAAGAATTATATAAATATGGAAGAAACTCCCAATGGAGGATTATGTGTAATATCAGATAATGCTCCAAAAGAATTTCTCGAAACTATTGTAACTTATACAAATAGTATTATAAAAGAAAATGAATAAATACCTTTTTTTGGATATTGATGGAGTTCTTAATCATGAGAATTTTTATCAAAATAGATTTAATTTATTAAAACAACATAAAGAAATCCCACCATATCCATTGTGTGAATTTGACCCTTTTTGTGTAGAACAAGTTAACAGAATATTAGATGAGACTAATGCAAATTTAGTAATATCTAGTTCTTGGAGATTCGATAAAGATTTAAAAAATATATTAAAGAAAGTAGGCTTAAAATTTGATAATTTCGAAATAACTCCTTATCTTTGTGGACAAATTAGAGGTCTTGAAATCAAAAAATATATTGATGATTTATTACTTAGTGATGAATATAAAGATAAAACAACTTTTAATGAACGAATGCATCCAGAAAAAGTAATAAGATATTGTATTTTAGATGATGATTCTGATATGTTATATGACCAAAGAAATAACTTTGTTCAAACAAATGCCTGTGGTAGTGGCTTAACAAAGAGATTAGCTAATAAAGTTATAAAAATTTTAAATAGAGAATGAAATGAATAAAGAAAGAGTTGAACAAACTATTAGTAATTGTGTGAAACATGGTTTTAGTGGTATATATTTAGAGCCTATTTTTGAAGTATACAATAAAGTAAATCATTCATATGATGGTTTTTCATATGACCTACATTTAAAAATGGTTATGTCAAATGTTTTAAAGTATGCAAATCTAATTATTACTCCTATTGAAATCATTGATGAAGATGAAATTGATTTAGAGAAAAGGAGATTTTCAAATGAATCAATAGATGATTACTATATTCCAAAATATTTAAAAATTTTACTTTATTCTGCTGCTTTACATGATGCAATTGAAGATTGTAGAATGACATATAATGATGTTAAGCAACTTATGTTAAATATCACACATAGGGATTATTTCGTTTCTGAAAATGTAGCTGAAATAGTTTATGCTGTTACCAATGAAAAAGGTAAAAATAGAGCTGAAAGAGCAAATGATGCTTATTATGAAGGTATTAGAAAAACGCCTTTTGCAACATTCATCAAATATTGTGACCGTTTAGCTAACATACAATATGGTAATATTTTTAAACATTATTTAGGTGGTAATAGAATGATTGAGGTTTATAAAAAAGAGCAATCACACTTTACATCAATGTTGGAAAGTGAAGAAAGTAAACGATTGAAACCAATGGAAGATGAAATGAATGAATTGTTAATTTAAAGAAATGTTATTGTTATTAATCAATAAAAATAAAGATAAAATGAAACCAATTTTAACTTTGAGTGAAAATCATAACCCAAATTATGTGTGTTATGTGACAAAAATTAAAGAATTGACTCCAATTGAGGGAGCACAGACTTTGGTTAAAACTGTAGTTGAAGGATTTGATACTGTAGTTAGTAAAGATATGAAAGTAGGAGATATTGTTCTTTACTTTCCTGTAGAATGCCAAATCAATAAAGATTTCTTGGCTGCTAATAATCTATTTGAGTTTTCTCTTCATTCATGGAATGCTAATGCTATGGTAGTAGATAAATGGTTGAGTCGAGCTGATGAAAAGGAAAATGATGGAGGAAGTAAAGAAGGAGCTGACGAACTTAGAGCACAAGCTAAAAGAATGTGTGGTTTCTTTAACAAACATGGTAGGGTTAGATGTATTAACCTTATGAAAAACCCATCACAAGGATTTGTTATTCCTGTGGAGTCATTAGCAAAATGGAAACCAGATTTAGCTTCAATTGATTGGAATGATTACATTGAAAAGACTTTTGATACTATTGATGGTGAGTTGTTTGTAAAAAAATATATTAAATTTGCTCCAGTATCTAAACCTAATGATGGAACTAGAAATGAACGTAAACGTAATAAGAAATTGAAAAAGTTTGACCGTTTGGTAGAAGGACAGTTTGAATTTCATTATGATACTCAACAATTACCACCAAATATGTGGAAAATTAGTCCAAAATCTATAATTCACATTTCTAAAAAAGTACATGGGTCTAGTTTTATTGTTGCAAGAATTTTGTGCAATCGTAAATTAACTCTTTTTGAAAAGGTCAAGAAATTTTTTGGATGTAATGTAAAAGCAAAAGAGTATGGTAATATCTATTCTTCAAGAAGTGTTATCAAGAATAGATATTTGAATCCAAATGCAAATGACTTTTATGGAGTTGATATTTGGAAACTTGCTAGTGATTTGTTTTACCCATATTTGGATGATGGTATGACCATTTATGGAGAAATTGCTGGCTATATTCCTAATAATCAAAAAATGATTCAGAAAGATTATGATTATGGTTGTAAACCTGGTGAAACCAAATTTATGCCATATCGTATTACTATGGTACAAGAAAATGGGGAGACTCATGAATGGAATGCATCAGAAGTGCTTGCTTGGACATTGAAGTTTATTGAAGAGCATCCAGAACATGCTGCTAAAATTCTTCCAATGACAGAGTTTTATCATGGAGAAGCTAAAGACTTGTATCCAGATATTGATACTGAAAATCATTGGCATGAAAATGTTCTTGCTAGAATGAAACTGGATGAAAGATTCAATATGGAAAAGAATGAACCAGCATGTTGGCATAAAGTTCCTGCTGAGGGTATTGTTGTTAAAATTGATGATGACCCTAAAGCAGAAGCATGGAAGTTAAAATGCGATAAATTTTATCGTAAGGAAACGTCTGAATTGGATAAGGGTGAGATTGATATTGAAACACAAGAATCAGAAGGAGGACAAGTAGATGAAAATTGATAATAAGATTTATATAAATGGTGTTATCAATATTCAAGATGAAGATGAAGTAATTGAACATCTGAAAAATGGTGTTGCAGTTTCACGCTATGAATACGGAGATTCTATGTCTCCGTTATTCGTTAGTGGGGAATATGCAATTTTGCAACCAATTAGTAGTATTGATGATGTTAAAATTGGAGACGCTGTTTTTTGTAAAGTAGATGGTTATTACTTAACACATCTTGTATGGCTTAAATCTAATGGATATTGTCTGATAGGAAGTTCTCATGGAGGATTAAATGGATGGACTAATGAAGTTTATGCCATTGCGACAAAAACTAATAAGATAAGAGGAATTGATGATATTTAACTTAATTTTGATATGATAACAAAAGAAGAATACGAAAAAGCTCTTGAAACGATTAAGACTTATGAGAAAGAAAGTAGTGATAGAGATAGAATTGATAAATTAACTCATGATATTGGATATATTAAAAATGAATTTCCAATTGGTACTGTTATACAAAATAAATTAGGTGGCAATATTATTGGTGAAGTTGTTGACTATGTATGTAATGAGCCATCAACTTATAGTATTTGGGTAGGGATTAGAAATGGTGATAAAGTTGAAAACATTTCTTCTATTCGACCAATTAATGCTATAAAAACTAGATATACATATAATCATCCAAAATTCTATAAAATTAGATATAAAACAATTATAGATAACATCTATGATAAATTTGATGGGCAAGAAATGGATATATATGCTAAGATTTTAGAAAATGTTGATTCTGATACATATTCTGGAAAAGATAGGCTACTTAATGCTGTAAAGAAAGCAGTTCATGATGTTACCTCAATTCCAGAAAGAGATATAAACTCTTGGTTAGATACATGTTGTAAATATGAATAAGAAAGAAGAATTTTTTAATAAATTTCAAAAAGAAATTTGTGCTGATTGTTGGGGAGCATGTTTTCATTACAAACCCCAAGAAATCAAAAATAAATATAATACAATTTGTTATATTGAAGATACTACAAAAGCAGTAGGAGTAGGGGTATTTCTTAGAACTATTGGGTATAATATTAGCAATATGCATCATCCAATGGCATTTTATCGTATGGTAGAACTGAATCATGAAATAATAACAACTGATTTTAATGTTGCATTTAATTCTGGTTTTTCTTTAGGAAAAGAAATTACACTACAAAATAGATTAGATAATATATCTCAATGGGTAAAAGACCGTAATGAAGATAGGGCTAATAATAAAGAATTTTGTTATAATAATGATTTTGTAGATTGTGGAGATAATGCTGATTTAATGATGGCAGTAGCCAGAATGACAGATGAGCATGATTTGAATCAATTTTTCATAATGAAAAGACCAAATATCGAGGAAGAAGAGTGGTATATTAATACTCAATGGAAACATTTTGAGACTGATTGTAATGTGGATTGGGCAAAAACTGCATGTAGGAAAGCAACATTAGAAGAAATTATTGAAAAATTTAAAAAATAACTATTATGGATGATGAATACTTATATTCAAGTTTTGATTCGGATGAAAAATATACTATGATAAAATCTGGTCACGACAGATTAATTGGTGCAATTGGTATTACCAAAAATAATACTGTAATGCTTAAAATCAATGAGTTACAAGAAAAATGGGATGGAGTAACCCCATTAAATGAAAATAGTCCAATTGTAAAAGGTAAAACGGTTTATATTGAATTTGCTAATCGTAAAGGACTAGAAGCAATGAAGTCATGGTTAGATGGTGTATCAAAAACATTTGATGATATTGAGAATAATAACATAAATTAACATTATTTTCTTTGTTATATTAGAATATAATATTATCTTTGCAGTATAATTAATATAATGTTTAATATTATGGTTAAATTCAAAACAATAAAAGAAATAAATGATTTTTGTATCAAGCTAAATGAAGTAAATAAAATAGAAATTGAAATAGATGAACATTTGAATCATTTATTTGAAAGAAGTATAGAACCATATTTGGAGTCTTATTTTAAAGATGAATTTATAGTTCCAAATGCATATTGTCATCTTCATGAAATTAATACCAATAATGTTATACTTTATTGTGAAGATATTTTTAGAGGAGAGACGAATGACAATTATTATTTGCATTTCTCTCCAATTATTTTGACAATGGATGCAGCAGATTTGGATGATTATTTAGAGCATAATATTATAATAGAACATAATCTTGACAAAGATTGGGCAAATGATAAATATATAAAATTCATAGAGAAATGAAATTATTTGATATTATTGATAGTAAAGACTTAACAGTCAAATGGAATGTGGTAGAAAAATTGCCACAATTTATTAATTTAAAAAATGCCCAACAGAATCCTAAATGGCATTCAGAAGGTAATGCTTTTATTCATACAAGAATGGTTGTAGAATCTATGTACAAATTGTGCCCATATTCTTATCCAGAATCCACTTATGTAGTATCAAGTGACCATTCATATTATGATAGATTAATTCTTGTTGCAGCAGCTTTATTTCATGATATTGGTAAAGGAGAAACTACTAAATGGAATGAAGAGAAAGGGTCTTGGTCATCTCCTAGACATGCAATCGTTGGTGAACAAATTACTAGAGACTTATTGTGGGATGAAGATTTCAGAACTAGAGAGTTAGTATGTAATTTAGTTAGAAATCATATGAAACCAGTTTATATGATGGAACATACAAACCCAAGAAAAGAAATCATCAGAATGTCTTTAGCCTGTCCAATTCGTCTTTTATATACATTAAAAACCGCTGATTGTAGTGGATGTATTATGGAAAAAGAAGACAACTGGAAAGAACAATTGGAATTTTTTAAAGAATTAGCAATTGAACTTGATTGTTTTGACCACGAATTCAAATTTTATAATGATTATAGTAAATTTAAATTCTTTCAGAAAGAAGATGAGGAATTTCCATCAGAATTATATGATGATACAGAATTTACTATCTATGTTATGATTGGTATTGCTGGGTCTGGGAAAAGTACATATATTAACAATAATTTATCTGATTATCCAATAGTATCAAGAGACATAATTAGAACTGAAATTGGTATAACTAAAGAAGGTGATAAGGTAAGAAGTAGTAAACAACAAGAATCAAAAGTCTCTGAAAGAGAAAATGAACTAATTAAGGAATATTGTCGTAATAAGACTTCATTTATTATTGATGATATGAATATTAGAAGAATGTTTAGAGACAAGACCAATAATATGGTTGCTCCTTATAATCCAAAAATCGTATATGTATATGTAGAAGCACCTTCGTTTGAAGATAACTTAGAGAGAAGAAAAGGACAGATTGATAAAAATGCAATTAAAGAAATGAGGAGATATTTAGATTTCCCACGAAAAGAAGAATGCTTCTCTCTTAATTTTGATATACAAGGAAAAGGAATCATTTATGGCAGCGATTGATAAAATCTATATTAATTCTATTCAAGAATGGCTTGAATTTAGAACTTGGTGTCGAAGGGTTAGAATGAAGTGTTGGAGAGAAACTGGATATGATATATTATATGGTTGGTATTGGTATCAACAAACTCCAGCACAAGTTCATGAATATATTGATTATGCCAAAGGAAAAGATTTTCCTATGTGTAATATGCCTAGGCAAATTGATTATTGGCTTATGAAACGATGTCCAATTGAATGGATTCGAGATACATTAGAATATCAATATGGAAAGTCCACAGTTAAGAAGAGAGGAATAAAAGGCAAATATTTTATTGGTTAAAAATAAGTTAAAGTAGGATAAAGGTAATTATCCTACTTTTTTATTGCAATTAGTCCTATCGCTTTCCCTAAATCATTTTTGACTTCTGTTACTTCAATTCCTTGTGTTTGTTTTAATTTAGAAAATATTGCTGGCACTTCTTTATCATTTAGTATTCTTCCGTATCCAGTATATACATGACCAAAAGTATTAATAAATGCTAATATTATTTTATAACCTAATCCTAAATGTTGAATAGAATTATCTAAGAATAAGTGTATTTGATATAATGTATTATTACCAACTTTTCTTGGTTCTACTTTGAAATTAATAAGAGAAGTTAAATATGGAAAATTAGGTATAATAACTTGTACTCTCATTTGATTATAGTTATTTAATTCTTCTTCTCTGAAATCAATCTGTTCTGGTTGAATATTTTGTATTTGTTCTTTATCTATATTTTGGGTTAATATTTCTAATAAATTCATAACTTTATTTTAATATAAATATCTTTAACTATCATGTTGTTAGTACTTTTTGTTTAGTTTAGATATAAATATCTAAACTAAGGTAAACATGGCAACAATTAAACAAAGAATTGATAATGTAACAGAAAATGTTACTGATGGAAAACAAGACATTGCAAGCGCAATAACAGAAAAAGGGGTTGAAACAACAAGTAGTGCAACTTTTTCAACTATGGCAGATAATATTAGAGCAATTGAAACCCCACCAAGAGATAGGATAGTTGATTCAGCAAATACCATTTATGTAATAGCTGGTAATAGTGGTGTAACTATAGGTTATAGTGGCAATACTGCAAGCGGTCGTTATTCAACAGCAGAAGGTGATAATACAGAAGCAAGTGATGATGCATGTCATGCAGAAGGTTATCAAACTAAAGCTACAGGTATGTATTCTCATAGTGAAGGCTATCAAAGTAAAGCTATAGGAAATTATTCTCATGCGGAAGGTGGTTATCAAACAATTGCTAGTGGTATGTGTTCTCATGTTGAAGGCTATGGTACAGAAGCTAATGGAGAGGCTTCTCATGCAGAAGGCTATCTTACTAAAGCAACTGGTGATTATTCTCATAGTGAAGGA
>ERZ1673753.1034-NODE-1034-length-28528-cov-5.564394_pt1 | contig 28528 bp, 43 predicted proteins | sample MGYA00580201_ERZ1673753 | MGnify/ENA primary metagenome ERZ1673753 (study PRJEB41218, sample SAMN15661747) | gut metagenome | host: Homo sapiens | place: Canada: London | collected 2015-08-20/2019-03-30 | study: EMG produced TPA metagenomics assembly of... | reverse complement strand
TAGCACGATTCACTTATCCCGGCAGACGTTCACGCTGATGCAGACACGGATCAAGCCCTCGTTGCTTTTCTTGCTCAGTTTCGTGTTCGTGATATTGGTCGGGGCCGGGTTGCTATCGTTGCCGAACGCCACTACGCACCGGATCCCGTTTATCGACGCTTTGTTTATCTCCACGACCTCGGTATGCGTAACCGGACTAACCACCGTCGACGTAGCCACCTGTTTCACGCATATCGGACATATTATCATCCTGATTTTGATACAGATCGGCGGTATCGGGGTCATGACATTTACCTCTTTCTTCGCCCTCTCCTTCATGGGGAAATCCTCTTTTACGAGCAAGATGATGCTGAAAGATATGCTGAACGAGGATCGGACGGGAGGATTGTTCCGGGTCATCTTAAATATTCTTTTCGTGACCTTGTTTATCGAGGGGATCGGCGCCTATTTTATTTATATGGACGTACGGGGAAGCCTGCCGGGAGGTACGCAGCAGGAATTATTCTACGCAATGTTTCATGCCGTGTCCGCTTTTTGTAACGCAGGGATCTCTACCTTGAGCGGCAATATGTACGATCCGTTAGTGGCGGATAAGTACAACCTCCATTTCTGGATAGCCATGCTGATTATATTCGGAGGCTTGGGCTTCCCGATCGTCTTCAATTACCTGAAACTCTTGCATCACTTGCTGATGAATGGTATCAAGATATTGATCGGTAAGCAAAAGCATTATATCCATACGCCCCGTATTATTAATGTACATACGTACATTGTTGTTATATCTACCTTGATCCTGTTAATTACCGGAACGGCTTTCTACCTCTTTTTCGAGTATGACAATACCTTGGGCGACCTTCCCCTGCGGGGGAAACTGGCAAATGCGTTCCTAGGCGCCGTCACGCCTAGAACGGCAGGATTCAACGTAGCGGATATGGCTACATTGGCCCCTCCGACCTTAATGCTGACGTTGATTCTTATGGTAATCGGAGCCGCCCCTATGTCCACCGGTGGCGGATTGAAAGTGACCACCGTTTTCGTAGCTTTGGTTACGACCCTGAACGCCGCACGCGAGAAAGATAAAGTGGAAGTGAGAAAACGGGAGATCGCCCCATTCGCCATCCGCCGGGCATTCGCTATCATCATGATGTATTTCATGTGGGTGGCGATCGCTACGTGGGTATTATCCTATACGGAAAAAGGGGCGCCGCTGTTCTCCCTATTGTTCGAGGTTGTTTCCGCCTTGAGTACCGTAGGCTTGAGCATCGATTATACCCCTCACCTCACCCCTATCGGGAAAATCATCATTATCAGCACGATGCTGGTCGGGCGTATCGGGGTATTGGCCTTCCTCGTAAGTTTCTGCAAGGAATACACGAAAAAGGACTATACATATCCACAAGAAAATATATTAATGTAAAAATAAGATAGCATGAAATATTTAGTAATCGGATTAGGGAATTTAGGACGTGCGATAGCGAAAGACTTGACACGTGTCGGCAATGAGGTGATCGGCGTAGACATGGATCTGCATCGTGTCGATATGCTGAAGAACGACATAGCGGGGGCGGTCGCCTTGGACTCTACGGACAAAGAGGCATTGAGCACCCTGCCATTGAGTGAAATGGATGCCATTATCGTAACATTCGGTAAGGATTTCGGGACTTCCGTTCAGACCGTCGCTTTATTGAAAAGTCAGGATGCGGGCAAACTGATCGTGCGGGCGATCTCCTCGATCCATGAGACGGTGATCCGTGCGATCGGGGTAAGCGAGATTATTACCCCGGAAAAGGATTTCTCTACGATGTACACCTCCCAAGCGTCTTTAGGCGGCCTGTTCCGGCATTGGTATAAAGTAACCGACACTGAACATCTCTATAAGATTAAGACACCGGCCACTCTTGTCGGGCAAACCATCAAGAACATCGATTTCGAGGAGAATTTCGGCATCCATCTGGTAGCGATCGAACGTCCTTACGAGAAAAAGAACCTGATCGGGCTCACACAGACAGAATACAAGGTTATCAGCCGTATCACCGAGGAATTGATGATCGAGGCGGATGATCTGCTGATCTTATTCGGGAAGATGGAGCTATTGAATAAAATAGCCAACATCTAAAACAAAACATAGGCAGACGATCACGATATAATCAGCGTCGTCTGCCTACGGCAAATATCAACGAAGCGATCAAGCCCCCGCTATCTCTATCGTATAGGAGGCATCGAAGAGCTCTCCCGGTTCCAAATGCCATACCCAATCCCGGTCTTTATACTCACCCGTATAATCCACCCGGTCGCAACGTCCATACCAAGGTTCGATACAGACAAACGGAGCGTTTCTCGTAGGCGGAGACCATAAACCGACCACCGGAGCCGTAAAGGTGAGCGAAAGGTACGGGCGTTTCTCCACATCCAATAAGTCCACCCGCTTAATCTGGCTGTCCTCCAAGATAAACGTATCGATATCGAACGTATGGATATTCAACGGCAGCAAGCCGTCCGCATCCAAAGGTACCGGACGAACCACATCCCCTACGCACCCTTTCTCCACCAGCGCACGGTATACGAGATCTTTTTTCACGTCGAAAGCGAAATACCCTCGATCCGGTTGATCCACCTCATAATTCGGGTACAGGAAAGCCGGATGAGCGCCGATCTGGAAATGCATCGTCTTATCTCCCGTATTCTTCACACGCCAAAGCACCTCCACCTTATTGCCCTCCAAACGATACCCGATCTCCAGAAGGAAAGGGAACGGATAGGCTCTCAGCGTGTCCGGGGTACTTTCCAACGCGAAACGCAACTCGTTCTCCGCCTCATCGATCAACGTAAAATCCATATCCCGCGCAAAGCCGTGCTGCGACAGCGGATACACGGTTCCCTCGTTCCGATACTCGGCCTTCCATACGCTCCCGACGATCGGGAACAATACCGGGGAATGACGTTTCCAGAAAGCGGGGTCCGCTTGCCAGAGATACTCCTTTCCCGTAGCGTTCGCTACGATACTACTCAACTCCGCTCCATGTTCGGAGACACGGATCGTTAGTTCTTGATTTGATACTGTCTTCATTCCTTATGATAAGTTTAGTAATTGTTCGGCGGGAAGTCCCTTGCTTTTCAAGAAACCGTTCAAAGTCCCGAATAATAAGGGCTGTCGCCGGAAATCTTCCAGATAAACCCGTTTCAGGCAGTCTACCGGCATCGATATCGGAACGTATGGGATCAAGTTTCCATGCTCATAACGATAGAGCACCTCATCCGTAGCTTGCAGCGAGGCCAACCGCCATTCCTTATCCCCCACCGAGGAAGGCTGCTTCACCTCCAGACAGGCGTTACACAGCATCGAGAAAAAGCGGGAATCAGGCGTAAAGCCCGTGTGCTCCTCATCAAAAAAGAAGGTATCGTATTCCTTTTCCAATTGTGCCGTAAAATGGTTCAAGATAGGCTCCTTCTCATACTTGCAGGACAACAGGGAATAATTCTCGAACAGGCAAAGCTCGCCCAACGACTGATAGTCCAGTTCAAGGACCAGAGAAGGCTCGGCAGACCGGGCCGGCTCACCGGGTTTCTCATACAAAGGGATCACGTACATGCCTATCTCCGGCCCCACCAGCATCCGGCTGTCCTGTCTGAAAAAGGGCATCGCCTTCTTGCTCTTTTCCACAGGTATCCCTTTGCGTTCCTCATACAAGCCGATAGACTCCCTAAGCAAGGAAAGCCCATACTCGATCTCCTCCTGCGGCACGATATGCATCAACCCCTTCGCCGGAAGCGTGAAAAAGGAATCAGGCCCCGAGGTATTCCGAAAGCTTTCGACAAAAGCGTTCAATGATACTCTACAATATAAAACCATACAATCTGTTTTTTGCCTCGCAAGGTAGAAAAATATTATCAGAACCGATATGCCTTCCGACAAGAAATTATCTTATTACGCAAGATCACTGCAACCCGGGTTGCAGTAAAAAGCAGTTCTACTTTGTAAAAGGAGTTGACTCGCATATCAAAATAATCATTATCTTTGTTCGGAATAACAAGCGAATAAAAAAGACCGTACCGTAAATCAAATATAAACCAATATAGTATACAATTATGAAACGTCGTGATTTTTTAAAGACCAGTGTCATCGCTAGTGCGGCTCTATCCTTAAATTTTGAAGGTCTGCAAGCGGCCCTTTCCACGAACACCGTAGCCGTAGAGAAGGCTCCCGATATGGTAGCAGTTATGGGTGGAGAGCCGGAGGTGATGCTAGATAAAGCCTTGGAAGCCCTTGGCGGTATCGGAAACTTCGTGAAGAAAGGACAAAAGATCGTGATCAAGCCGAATATCGGCTGGGACCGCTCTCCTGAATTGGCAGGTAATACGAACCCCAAATTAGTGAAAGCCTTGGTCAAAAAATGCTTGGAGGCCGGCGCCTCTAAAGTGACCGTATTCGACCACACCTGCGATAACTGGCAGAAATGCTACGAGACAAGCGGGATCGCCGAGGCCGTAAAAGAGGCCGGAGGTATCATCATGCCTGCCAACGATGAGAAATATTTTAAGGAAGTATCCATTCCGGGTGGCGTGAACCTGAAAAGCGCCAAGATCCATGAGGCCCTGATCGAGGCGGACGCATGGATCAACGTCCCCGTATTGAAGAACCATGGTGGGGCGAAGATGACTTGCGCCATGAAGAACTATATGGGAATCGTATGGGATCGCCGTTTCTTCCATCAAAATGATTTGCAACAATGCATCGCCGATATTTGCACTTGGCAAAAGAAACCGGTATTGAACATCGTGGACGCTTATCGTATCATGCACCAAAACGGCCCACAAGGAAAGAGCGCTGCCGATGTGGCTACCTTGAAATCCTTGATCGCTTCCCCGAATATCGTCGCTATCGACACCGCTGCCCTTCGCCTGTTCAACCAAGTGAAGAAGCTGGATATGGCCGCCGTAGGTCATATCGGTAAAGGCGAGGCTTTAAAGCTAGGTACGACGAATCTGGATAATGTCACGATCAAACGTATTAAGATATAATCGAGGATGAAGAAGCCTAATTACTTAAAAGGATTGCGGGTCGTACTCGCGATCCTCATTTTCGTACCCATACTTTTATTCTTCGTTGATTTCGCCGATGTATTGCCGGACAACCTGCACACGTTGTTGCATCTCCAGATCATGCCCGCTATTTTAGGGGGGATGGCGGGGTTGGTAGTCTTCCAATTCGTATTGGCTTTATTGTTCGGCCGGATCTATTGCTCGGTTATTTGCCCGGCGGGCGTATTGCAAGATATTATCAACCGGGTTTTCTGTATCGGGAAGAAGAAAAAGAAAGGAGTACGCAGGTTCAGCTATCATAAGCCCATGAATATCTTACGGTACTCAATTCTCGGGCTTACATTCGTATTGGCTGTTTTCGGGATGATCGAATTATGTACGTTGCTAGATCCGTACAGTAACTTCGGCCGTATAGCGAACAACCTGTTCCGTCCGGTCGTCATGTGGGTCAATAACCTGCTGGCCGACGGATTGGCACGGATGGATAACTATACGCTTTATCACGTCACGATTAGCAACGTGACGGTATTCGGCGTGATATCCGCTTTGGTCGCATTGCTCGTATTCATCCTCATGGTCGTATTCCGGGGAAGGTTGTTCTGCAATACGCTTTGCCCGGTAGGAACGCTGTTGAGCCTGATCTCCCGGTATTCGTTTTTCCGGATCTCCTTTGACAAAGAAGCTTGTACGCATTGTGGTAATTGCGAGCATACTTGTAAGGCGGAGGCGATCGACAGCAAGAACCTCACCGTAGATACCTCCCGTTGCGTAGATTGCTTCAACTGCGTGTCCTCGTGCGCTAAAGGAGGATTGCAATACCGTTTCAAGCCTTCCTTCAAGAAAGAAGCCGAAACAGCTCGCGCACAAACGGACGTGATCCAACAGGCTACCGCTCCGAACAGCCGCCGTACATTTCTCTCGGCAGGGGCTACCGTCGCGGTCTCCCTCCCGATCGTATCCACCATTGCCCAAGGAATGGAAAAAGGGCATGGCAAAGAGCAGCACGGGCAAGGTAAGCACGGCAATAAATGGCCCCCTATCGTACCGCCGGGAGCGATCAGCTTAGAACGTTTCAAGGATGTATGTACCGGATGCCAGATTTGCGTGACTCAATGCCCGAGTCATGTACTACGTCCCACGGGATTGGAGTATGGCTTTGATTATATGTTGAAACCCCGTATCGCTTACATCGACAGTTATTGCAATTACGAATGCACGGTCTGCTCGGAGGTTTGCCCCACGCACGCTATAAAGCCGCTTACCAAGGAAGAGAAAGCGACTACACAAGTGGGCATCGCCACCTTCTTCATCAACCGTTGTATCGTAAAGACGGAGGGGACGGATTGCGGGGCTTGTTCGGAGCACTGCCCTACCCAAGCCGTGCATATGGTTCCTTACGAGGGCACGCTGACCATCCCGCAAGTAAACCCCGATCTTTGCATCGGTTGTGGCGGCTGCGAATCGATCTGTCCCGTACGCCCGATGAGAGCGATCATCATCAAGGCGAACGAAGTACACAAGTTCGTGGAGAAGCCTAAAGAGGAAGAGGTGAAAAAGGTAGAAATAGATGACTTCGGATTCTAAGAGAAAAATGCTACCTTTGTCACAAATTTTTGATACATGACATTTGAATTACAGTATAACGATACGAAATCGAACGCTAGGGCGGGCTTGATTACCACCGATCACGGGGTAATCGAGACGCCTATTTTTATGCCCGTGGGTACGCAAGGTACGGTAAAGGGTGTACATATGACCGAGCTAAAGGAAGATACCAAGGCACAAATCATTTTGGGGAATACGTACCATCTGTATCTTCGTCCCGGTATCCAGATCTTGGAGCAGGCCGGAGGCTTGCATAAGTTTAATACATGGGATCGCCCGATATTGACCGATAGCGGGGGGTTTCAGGTATTCTCTCTTTCCGACAATCGTAAGCTGCATGAAGAGGGAGCCGAGTTCCGCTCGCATCTCGACGGCTCCAAGCATATGTTCACGCCGGAGAAGGTGATGGATATCGAACGCTCTATCGGTGCGGATATCATCATGGCCTTCGATGAGTGTTGCCCGGGAGATGCCGACTACAATTACGCCAAGCAATCACTGGGCCTGACCGAGCGTTGGCTGGATCGTTGTTTCGCCCGCTTCAACAGCACGGAGCCGAAATACGGCTACCGGCAAAGTCTCTTCCCGATCGTACAGGGATGCGTCTATACGGACTTGCGGCAGAGGGCGGCGGAGAACGTGGCCCGAAAAGGCGCCGATGGAAACGCTATCGGGGGACTGGCCGTTGGCGAGCCTACCGATAAGATGTATGAGATGATCGAGGTCGTAAACGATATCTTACCGAAAGATAAACCTCGTTACTTGATGGGCGTAGGTACCCCGATCAATTTACTGGAAGGGATCGAACGAGGCATTGATATGTTCGACTGTATCATGCCAACCCGCAACGGGCGCAACGGCCAACTTTTCACGCGTTTCGGTACTATCAATATGCGTAACAAGAAATGGGAGAACGATTTCTCGCCGGTCGATCCGGACGGACATTCCTACGTGGATACCTTATATAGCAAGGCTTATCTGCACCACTTGATCAAGGCGAAAGAAATGCTTGGCTTACAGATCGCTTCTATCCATAACCTCGCCTTCTACCTATGGTTGGTGAAAGAAGCGAGGGCACATATCATCGCTGGCGATTTTACTACATGGAAAAGTGGTATGGTCCGTCAATTAGCGAACCGGTTATAAAAAACGAGACAGATGAAATTTAAACTAAAACGGATCGATTGGTATATCATCAAGCAGTTTCTGGGCACGTACGTGTTCGCTATCGCCTTGATTATCTCTATCTCCGTCGTTTTCGATATAAACGAGAAGATCGATAAGTTCTTGAATCCGGATGTCCCCTTAAAAGCGATCATCGTGGATTATTACTTGAACTTTATCCCCTATTTCGCCAATTTGTTCAGTCCGTTGTTCACATTTATCGCCGTGATCTTTTTCACGTCGAAGCTAGCGGATCGTTCGGAGATCATAGCGATGCTTGCCAGCGGTATGAGTTTCCGTAGGTTAATGCTTCCTTATGCGGTCTCGGCTACGATTATCGCTATCGTGACGTTTATCCTGAACGCTTACATCATTCCCCCGGCGAATGAGACTCGTATCGATTTCCAGAACAAATATATCCGTAACAAGAAGGTGGATTACGTGAAGAACGCCCAATTGGAGATCGAGCCGGGTGTTATCGCTTATTTCGATAGCTATGACGCTCGCTCGAACATGGGATACCGTTTCTCTCTGGAGCATTTCGAGGATAAAAAATTGATCTCCCGTCTGACCGCCAAGTCGATCAAATACGACTCGCTTTATCAATGGACCGTTATCGATTATATGATCCGTGATTTCGATGGCATGCGGGAACATATTTCCCAAGGCTCCCGTAAGGATACGACTTTGACCATCGTGCCCTCGGACTTCCTGATTTCCGTGAATGATTGCGAGACGATGACAACGCCTGAACTGAATACGTATATCAACCGGCAGAAAAAAAGAGGTATCGGGAATATACAGACCTTCCAGATCGAGTATCATAAGCGCTTCGCCACGATCATGGCGGCGTTTATCTTGACTTCTATCGGAGCGTCGTTGTCTTCCCGGAAAATAAAGGGAGGTATGGGTATGAATATTGGTATCGGATTGGCGTTGAGTTTTTCTTACATCCTGTTTATGACGGTTACTTCCACCTTCGCTATTAATGGTTATGTGAGTCCTGCCGTAGCGGCCTGGATACCGAATATAGTTTATACATTTATAGCGATATTCTTATATCAGAAAGCACCAAGGTAATTGATTAACTCCTATATTGGTATAACTCTGCCAAATTTCATCCAGTTGTAGAGACGGGGTGTACTCCGTCTCTACAACCTAGGATTTTCAATTATTTCGTGAAATTAAGCCCAAACTCTAACGTTTTTGCGTTCGGAAGTAGTTGCAATACCATATCTACCATTTGCTGATAATTCTCCGGAACCATCGGTTTCAAGATAGGAGCTATCATGGTCAAAACCGGTACGATTAAATCCTTATCCGCATAAAAAGTAGCCTCACTTCCATCCACCTTCATGTTAAGAGGTAGACCATAATAACCTCCTAAATCAACCAAAAGCTTCATGATCTCGTCAATAGAGATACCAGCGGCCTCCAATTTGTCACCAGCAGCCTGTTGTAATAAAGTAGTCAAGACTGTCACATAATTTTTATCCACAGCCACCATAAATTTCCCGTCTACCACACAATATTGGATACTTGCCATTTTTGTGATCTCACCGATTCCTTTATCCTCAGAAGCCCCTATAGGTCTCCAAGAAACATCGAAGATTCCATCTTCCGGTAAGTTAACATTTACAGCGCTTACTTTGCCCCAAATCAAATTACTGATAGCTGGCTTTATCATACGCACGAGATCATCGATCGTAGAATTTCCGGTAACGATATTCGCATAGATAGCTTCCACGCCCGCTTTCAAGCTCCAATTACCTACGATAGAAGAAGTTAATTTACGAGTATAAACAACAGAAGCTACGCCCCCTTTCACCGTACCATTTACCGATACCACGCAATCGCCAACCGTACTCTCGCCGGTAAACGTATAAGTGCCGTCCGCTTCCTTCAATGCGGCATCGATAGCGACCGACTTATTTTCGGGGATGATATTGTTCAAGGTTACGGATGCCTTCTCCGCAGAGGAAGCGGCAATCACGACCGATTTACCATCAACAGGGATTGTCACTTCACCCATTACCAGATAAACGCTCTTACCCTCGTACGTTTTCGACAGATCTTGCCAGTTACCGGAAGAACTTGAATCGTCATCATCACCACATGCCGTAAAAAAACCCATCGTGCAAATCACGGCAAATACATACAACAAACTCTTTCTCATGACTCTTGTTTTAAATTTAACATAAATAGCTATTAATATTATCACAAATATATCCATTCCAACTTCCACTAACAACAATAATTTAATATCAGATGTTCGATTCCTGTGTTTAGATCAAAATAATATCAATCTCTCACAAACAAAGCCTCCATATTCTCCCAGCATTTACTACTTTTGTCGTATCAAATACTTAAAAACAATCTATCATGAAGAAAGTGTTTATCTCAATGACCTGCGTATTAATCGCTCTATCCGGTTGCACGAATGGAGGAAGCAATAAAGAATCCATGGAAGTCGTACTGAATATCAAACGGAAAGTAAAACCCGAATGTGTCTCCGCCTTAAAGGAATCATTCTTGAAATGCAAGGAAAGCACGTTGCTAGAACCGGGATGTATCGACTATGGCATGTACCAGTCCCTCACCGATAGCACCGAATTCTTTATCGCCGAGACTTGGAAAAACGACGGGGAATTACAAAAGCACGGCGAAACCGCCCATCTTAAACAACATCTGAATGAGATCAAAGATATGGGAGATCCTTCCTATAAAGGTAGTTTCCGGAAGATTTATGTCTGCCCGAGTGTAAACGATTAATCGTTAAGAATTGAAGATTGAAAATAAACGCTTCGTGAAGCTTGATTTTTAATCTTCAATTCCCTATATTTAATTACAAAAGATCTGACGCCAATTCAGATAACTCGCTTCGCTCGCCTTTTATCAAGTTGATATGGGCGAACAAGTCCTGTCCTTTCATCTTGTCGATCATATAGGCCAAGCCATTACTTTGGGCGTCTAGATACGGGGAGTCAATCTGTTGGATATCTCCCGTGAAGACCATCTTCGTTCCCTCTCCCGCACGGGTGATAATCGTCTTGATCTCATGCGGCGTGAGGTTCTGGGCCTCATCGATGATACAATAAGTCTCGGACAAGCTACGCCCCCGGATAAAGGCCAACGCCTCGATCACCAACTGGTTGTTCTTCTGCATATCGTCGATCTTACGGACATCGGGATTACCCGGGGCAAACTGAGTCTTGATCACGTTCAGGTTATCGAATAGAGGTTGCATATAAGGAGCGACCTTTTGCTTCTCGTCACCCGGAAGGAAACCGAGATCCTTATTCGCCAAAGCGACGATCGGACGGGCCAAAAGTATCTGTTTATACGTGCCGGCTTGTTTCAAGGCAGAGGCCAACGCCAACAACGTCTTTCCGGTACCGGCCTTTCCGGTCAACCCCACCAGCTTGATATTCGGATCGTTCAACACCTCGAAAGCGAAACTCTGCTCGGCATTACGGGGCTGGATACCAAAGTTCGTGCCTTTATCCACCTTCTTGATCTTATCCGTAAACGGATTGTAGCGAGCCAATACACTATTACGTACGCTTTTCAAGATAAAGCATTCGTTCGGGTCGAGCTTAGACTTGATATCCAACGAATCTGCGTCCACGCCTTCCGGAGAGCTGTAGATCTTGTCGATCAAATCGGGGTCTATATTCTCATAGGTCTCTTGCGCACGCTCGAAAATATCTACATTCACGACCTTATCCGTGATATAATCCTCAACGGGAATACCCAAAGAACGAGCCTTCATACGAAGGTTCACATCCTTGCTGACCAAGGTTGTCTTGATCTTCGGATTCTTCTCGGCGATCGTCAACGCACAAGACAAGATACGGTGATCTGGAGTTTTATCCGGAAAAGAATGCGCTATTTTCTCCTGGTACTTATCACCGGTCACGATATAGAGTGTACCTTTTCCCGGTCCTAGTGAGGCGCCTTTCAAGAACAGGTCATTACTGGTCAATAAGTCTAGCTCCCGAACAAACTCACGGGCATTATAATTGATCTGCTCACTCCCCTTCTTGAACTTGTCCAACTCTTCTAATACCACGATGGGTAGATAGATATCATTTTCCTGAAAGTTCTCGATGCACTTATAGTCATGTAATATGACATTCGTGTCCAACACAAAATTCTTCTTTGCTCCCATGGCCTTTCGATTTAATATTCAACTAATAATCAACAATTTATATTTTAATTTGTTTGCCGAAACACTCTAAAATCTCTATTTCGGTTATTTTTCGGCAAACACTCCATATAAATTTCAATTCTCCGCCTTCATCATATGGCTTCCTCACAAAGATACATTTTTATATGAATTAGAGTTCTTCAAAACAAAATCTTTTTTAGGCAATAATGAATCAAATAAAAAAGAGGATACAGTAACCCGCACCCTCCCATAAAACAATTATCGAACAATACAGTTCATAGCCTCCAAGACACTCAACGCCACTTCCTCGTCCTTTCTCTTGAGATCTTCGAATACGTCCCCAAGTGAATCCTCTGAGGATAAAGCCAAAAACACAAACCACATCAAGATTTCCTTGTATTGTTTATCGTGGCTTCTTACTATGTCTTGATCCTTTCGAGCTTGCTCATTACTTCTATATTGTTCTTCTTTCAATTCCTTGAGTTGAGAAACATAATCATCGATAGCCATGACAAGTACGGTACTCAATGAGTAGCGATCATCGATCTCACGTCCAGTACACTCTTGGAAGAAGTCAACGGCTGGCATAACCTCTCGATCTCCACATAGCGTTCCAAGTTCGTCATGAACAAGTTTCTCAGGTTTGCTAAAACCTATATTTTCCAAGAAAGTTACCACTAATTGAACTTCTTCATTTATAAAGTACACGTTTTCCAATAAATCTTTGATCTCTTTGAATCTTTTCATTTTTTGTTTTTTTTAATTGATTTGTTTGTTGTATCTTGGCCACCGCAAATCAAACAAGATACAATTATGGATGATATAAACATATACAGGGAACGGGTAGCGCTAGCGTTTGATATTCCATGCCCAGTATGCGGTAGAAAACCTAAATGCGAGTTCACTATAGGACGTAATTATATTTATCATGGTTGTGAACATGATGAAATCTTCAATCTCGTAGAAGCACGCATAGATGAGTTTACTTCACAATATCAATGTCCTAAAGGTCTTGTTCGGAGGGTATTTCACGCACGATAGCCTTTCCTATCATTAAGAATCTCATATGAATGGAGCTAACCAAGTCATCATCTGAGAATCCTTCGGTTTCCTTTAGGATGAAATCGATCAGCTCTTTTTTCGTGATCCTTCCTTCAGGATATAGGAATACATGTCTTAGAGGAATAGATCGTTCAACCATTTAAATCTTTTTATTTTCTTGTATAATAAACTAACCATTACATTAAAAACACCGAATTTAACCAAACCATCAATTATAATGTCTTACCTGACCTAATGTAGATGTACCAAATTTTAAAATTATTGCAAAACCCACATATAGTTTGACTTTTATTACTATTTTTGTCCTCGTTGAATCTTTTTATGTAGGTAATTCTCCTACACAATACCACCCCAGCCCTTTGATTAGACTGCTTTCAGTTGACAGGTTGGGGTTCTTATAATTTTTTTTTGTTTCATATGTTTTCTTAAAATCCCTAGCTTTAATCTTCGCAATAATCCTTTGACCGCTCCTATCAAGCAATCCTAAATCAGTCTTCAAGACTAATCCTTCAGCATCATATGTAGTATCTTCAGCGATCAATGACTTGTAGCCATTACTAACATACTCAATCGCTTCCTCGAATGTCATATAACCGATCACAGGAACTACCTTGATTGCCAGATCGCCAGCTATCTTCTCTACATCAGGTCTCCTTAACCACCATTTATCAATCTTGACATCGAACAAAATGAAGCTTACCCCAGCCTTGATATAGCGGCCTCCACCTTTCTGAATCTTCATACCGTATCCTTCTCCATATAGAATAACATCCGCATAAGGCGTATCAAAATCATCTCCATTCTCCGGAGGAAAAGCTTTTCTCATCTTATCGATAGTGAACAACTCCTCTAACTTTGTCAATAGATGAGGAGGAATGTTGGCTTTATCGGTTCTTCCTCCAAACTCAACACGTACACCATTGAACCGAACCTGGATATTTGTTCCATCGATCTTTTCCTCAGCCCTGAATTTACAATCCTTCAAGAACTCGAACTCTGGCAAACTCCAATCGCCAAATATCAATCTACCATCTTGATCTCTCTTGTAGATCGTATTAATTTTCTGATAATCCTTGTGTTCCATCTTTATAATTTTTAAACTCGTCTAATAGCTTATCTATTTGTATCGCCAATCTTTGACAGACGATCCCTCTTCCACACTTCATATTTGCTCTATAAGCCACTTGAAGCTCATAGAGTTTATTTTTTAACTCAACAAGCTTAGTGTCATGTTCTTTATCCTCGAAATTCTCTATGGAGATATCTAGTTTCAGTATCACGTTATCTGAAGAGGAATATTTGTACGGGTATAAGTAAACCACCCTCTTTATTCCTGCTTGATAGATATTCTTGACACACTCATCACAGGGTTGATGAGTAACATACATTGTACACCCATCGACGGAGATACCTTGTTTTGCCGCATACATCAACGCATTCATCTCAGCGTGGATCTCATTGGATAACGACCACTGGTGATGTTGCTCTTTTGTGAACTCGCCAGCCTCATACATATCACTGCAATTAGGAGCGCCGCTAGGTGTACCATTATACCCCATCGAAATGATCCGCTTGTCCTTTACGATCACAGCCCCTACATGAAGGGAGATACAATGGCTCTCCTCGGCTAATCTGGAGGCTACATCCAGAAAGAATTTGTCATTTAGCATTTGTTTGTTTCTATTTTATTGTATAAAGTATCTTGTAAAAACAAGAGATCTTGATAAAATCACTACTTTTGCAGAGAACATGATATTCAGTAAATCATGTGCTATTTTTAGAAAGAGTATCAAGGATATAATCAACATCGTGTATTACTTCAAAAAGCTATATACGATCATTGATTGGTTGGGTGAGATACTCTAATAGCACTGCAACAGTATTGAATTGATTGAGCTTGTACCTTGTAAACAAAAAAAACATCGATATTGCATATAACTCACCCAATGTTTTTATAAGCTCTGCAAGCAGTGTTTAGGGGGGAGAGCACAAATCTCCCCCTATTTTATCAAGATCTCATTGAATTTTATATCTCCTTCCAAATATTCATCTTGTTCATAATTATATTTACCGCCGCAGGAAGATTAACGATATCCTTTTGCAGAGGGTGGCTTCCATGATATACGGCAAAAAGCTTGTTCGCTTGCTCTCTTACCGTATAAGCCGGTTCATGATTATCTTTAGAACCCATAAAACATGAGAATACTACTTTCATTTTCTCATCAGGCTTAATACACCTAACCCAATCAATACAATGCCCCCCAATGACAGCATGAAAGCCATAGGTCCCCACAATGGAAGCAAGACCCACCACCAAGACCAAGTGATTACGTTAGTGAGTTTCAGCGTGATAAAAACAATTGTTAATAAGCCAAGGAAAGAAATTCCTCCAGTGTTTACTTCTTTACTCATTTGTTTTGATTTTTTGTTTATATTAAATATAAGTTGTTACCATAATTTGGGGTTCAGTAAATTATCACCCTTCATCGACAATCTTCTTTTTCGCATATTTTTAGAAGCCCTTTCATTTAAGATCCCAACCAGAACATCGCCATAAGTAGTATTAGGATCAAGCCTTCGACACATATTATATTCTTCCATTACCGTATCCGAGTAAACCCTAGAGACTTCGAACCAACGATACCTCATGGTCCCTATACAACTACGATAAGGAATCTTTCTCATCATTTTATATACGATAAAGATAGGATTGTTATCCTTGATAATCTTTGTCCTTCTATCCAGAATGATCTCTCTATAATCTTTCATCCTATTCCGTGGGTATATTGATTATGTAATTGAAATCATGACTGGTAGAATCGATATTGATGATGATAGAGGAATTTCCATTGTTATTGATGGAATCCTTTTTACTTAAAGCCTTGGTATCACTATTATATTCTTTAACGCATGGAATATAGTTGTCACAAGAGCAAACAAGCGCAACAAACAAGGCTAGCAATATATATTTCATATGTCTATATGTTTAGTTAAACCATAAAACATCATAGCGACTCCGCTCAGTCCAATAAAAAACGCACCAGCTGGATCAAACTCACATTTAACAGTGATCAAAACCAAGAGAAAACCCAGAATCAATGCGGATATTCTATAAAAATGATTCATTATCTGTATTATATGATTTTATCTTCCTTTAGCCATTTCCAAACCGTATACCAATCAACATAAGCTCTTTGATTCGGTTCCTGAATAAGAGGACATCCTAACGCAGCATCATCAATATACATATGACAATACGGCTTTGGGGATGTTGTCCAAGATGATTGGTTTGGTTCTCGTTAATACCATAAAGAGGTATACCGTTTTTCTTGAACCAATTCACCGCATCCGTTAGATATTCACCTCCTTCTGGATGAATGTTGTAATCTGAGGATTTAGGATCATCTATATCACTTCTCATCGTAAAAAGGATAAGCTTATGACCATTATCCACTAGTTCTTTCAATACCGGAACAGCTCCGATATCATCCCCTATCGATGGGAATGCGTGTTTAACGCATGTTCCGTCAAAATCAATTCCAATTATCATATTTTACCTTTGTTTTAATTGTGAGCTTTCCCATGAAGGTTCGGTTAATACTTATTCTTTTAATAGTCTAATAAAAGACCTCATGTACTCGCATTTCTGATTGCAGTCTAATGAATGATCGCACATCAGGTCATTGTCTTTAGAGAGGTTTGGACAACTTTTCCAGTGAGCATTAATAGCTTCTGCCATTTCCCATTCAACACCTGCTTTGAAGTCCTCACGACAATTATCTTTGCGAAGCACATAGTCATCATCCACTTCTTTGAGAACATTCTTGCGAAAAAACGTTTTACCTATGGCGTAATCCTTTGCCGCATCTTCTATCGTCTGTCTCATATCTAATTTTGTTTTTAAGATTTGTGGTAGTACCGGGATCGAACCGGTTCATCGCCAGTCTCATGATTTTTCGGAGGACGGATAATGAATGATTTGTTAATAAATTAGTTAATTGATTTATTTGAGACTTCGAAACTACCGTATAGTGTTCCCTACCGGACTTGAACCGATGACCTTGACATTATGAGTGTCTTGCTCTAACCAACTGAGCTAAGGGAACGATTCCACTTACGTCCTCACGGATTCATTGTGGATTTTTAGTATCTTTGTAATATGTCAAACAAAGATGACGAAAGACAGGTCTCGAACGTGGACATCCTACAATGTATGTACTGCATTGTTATGATCATTATAGAAGTCATTAGATTTCTAATGTCCATACCTGCTTAATAACTCTTTAACTTGATCGCATTTAATGCGCTTTGTTTATTAGTTAGCGATCCTAATAAACGATGAACTTAAGAGGGTAGTCACAAGCTATCCTCTTTTTTAAAATAGTAACTGGAAGAGGACTCGAACCTCTATTGTGTTACGTACCACATCTCAAGAACTTTGCACTTACTAAATTCGTCTTTACGTTAACACTTTCAGTACGGGATTAAAAGTCCCTTAGTTTTCTTGAAGCGTATACCAATTTCGCCATCCAGTCATTTTACCACTTACACCTTCACAGGCTCATTGTGGTTTGATAATTTTTCATACTTTTGCAGTATGAACCTTAACCAAAAAGACAATTGGGCTTTAAACGTAAGTATTCTACAATCAATGTATCTCGTTGTTCAGATTGTAAAAGAGATAATCTCTTTATTACTTATGCTCAATTGAAACGTTTTTTATTGAAAATGGGATAATCCCCATAGTCTCTTATTTAAAGGAGGGGTACAACGACCCTCCTTTTTAAGAAATCCCACCTATTCTCACGAACCGGTAGGGAACAATGAAAAAAGACATATTATACATTCAATCAAGGGAGGAAAACTGGATTCGAACCAGTATATCCAGAGCTAGCTCTGTTGTTCTACCGTTAAACTATTTCCACCAAAACACTACTTCGGCATCAAATTATTTAAATCATCATCGTTATCACTATTGGCTCCAGCCAAAAAAGCCGCACAGCCTAACGCAGATATAAAAACCAATAAGAATTGCCACCATTCACTAAATATATTCATAATTTTGTTTTTAATATGATGAATCCTCTTCAAAATGTGGACTCTATGATTAATTACTTATTTCCGAAATCACTAGGGATTTCACCCCAATTTTTATTATCCCAATGAACGATCTCTATATTATCAACCCAATAAGACATAATCCGGAGGAATATCTCGGCTTTCTTTAAATCACTGTTACGTTTATTGGATGATGTTTTCTTGTTCTTGATCCAGGTGATTGCGGTTATACTGTCACTATATATGATTTTATCTGGATAATCATTCTCTATGATATATTTGATCGAATCTACAATCGCCAAGAACTCACCTATATTTACAGTCTGATTTCCCAGATTTTTATAAAATAGACGATCTCCAGACCTTAGATCGTGGGCTTGGTATTCCGTGATACCCTTCTTCATCGAATGGGCCGCATCACAAGTAATACCCTTTACCGGAATCTCACTCATGGTGTCTTTACTATTATCAGACAACTTGTTTTGGTAATATAAAACCATCCGCTTCCATGTGCCGGTTTACGTTCCTAGCGCTTCGCAACACGTCATCCTTAATTTTTTGTTTATCCACAGACTTAACATTTTTATTTATCCGTTTCAATACCATATTTAAATCAGACTCGTGCGGGTACCCGTCAAATGGGTTATATATAATCTTTTTATTACCAAAGGTTATTATGGTCTGATAAAAACATTTCGGGGAGATCAACGTCTCCACTTTTACTTTTGGATTTTTTTTAATATGCGCATCTACAGATTTGATCGCTTTTTTAAAACTTGAAATCGCCTCCTTTTTATTCGATATATTTTTAATCCCTTTTACCACACTTAAAGCTCCACCTTGAGTATTTGACTTATCGCTCTTCCCATTAAACGGATCATAATAAATTTTATGATTACCAAAACTCAAAATCGCCTTACATATATCTTTTGAGACACACACCCTTGCCTTATATTTTACAAGATGAGCAGATTCTACAATATATCCTTTATAATTAGGCATATTAGAAAGTGATACCTTATATAATAAGTTTGGCTCAATATAAGATTTGTCTATATTTTCAGATAATACGCATATTTTCTTGTCCTTATGTTCTGGATCATCTTCACGTGTTCCAAATAACTTTCCATCCTTATTAGCATAAACAAAACCAACAAGCTCTCCATTTATCTCGCTCTCCTTAAATTTAAGAAGAGTATCAAAAAACTTATTTTTCTTTTCTTCTTGTACCATTGTCTCATATTATTTATTGGTTTTACACCGCAAAGATAAGCTATTTAAAATTTAAATAACAAATAAAATCACGATTATTTTTCCAATAAAAAATCACATTTTTAAAATTAAAACCAATCAATTACATATAAAATTATCTCCAATAAAAGTAATGTATTTTATAAGATTAAAGTTATAAAATACTATTATTCAACAGCATAACAACAAACGAATCACATTAATAATTTTACATAGCATACATATAATTTTTTCTACAAATTTTTCAACTCTGGATGATCATCAAACCAGCCATTCTTAAGCCCGTATTGATAATTCTCCTCAATCTCTTGGTTTGAAAAATGTTTTGCTCCCTTACAATTCACTTCTATCAAGGCATTACGTTTTTTCACAATCGGTCTCCACTGACAACTACTCCACATATTCGAAATTGGAACCACGAATAAGATAATGGACCACCAAAAGGCACTTTGGAATTGTCTTTTTTGAACTGGGGAAGAATGCCCCCAGACGTATCCTAAAATCCAAAGTATCCTAAACGGAAGAATCAGCAAACCTTTTATTATCTTCAATATTTTCATAACAAAATAACATATTAAAAATCAAACTCTTCAGTCTCAATAATAGTACAAGGGATAATAGAATGTGAATTTAAATTTCGAACTATACCAAACAACTCATCTTCATCAAAAGATAAATATTTCATGCTACATCCGTCACATTCTCTTGTTTTAACTGTCAAACCAAGAATCTCACCAACCAATTTTGCGTCATCAAATACAGTTATATAGAATATTCCTACTCTAAAAAACACTATTGAAGTACGGTCTTTTTTAGCGCTGTCATAAGCAGCTCTTATGATATTTATATTGTCCATATTACAAATTTTAGGTTTTCAAAAGTAGTATTAAAAAATGACGCAAGCAATTTACAGATACCTAATCGTCTTCCTCTATGTTTTCAAGGGAATCAATCGCTACGTAAAATAAATCATCCAAGTTTTCCAAAGCGTCTATGGCATCGCTCAGATTGTCCTTTTCATCCTCATCTTTAGTTGCCTTTTGCAATTTAAGTAATTCTTTTCGGGCCTCATTTAACTTTAAGAACTCATTTTGAGATATTCTTAATCCAGCTAAAACCGCTCTCACCTTCTTGAAATTTCCTGTTTTCATAATTTGCTATTTATTATTATTCTTAATCTACACTTACTTAATCTCATATTCCTATATCAGCCCCATCCTCTCTAACCCAATTATCCGTATCACAATGCCAGCAAAGCCCCGTCTACAATCTCACGCTTACCGCTTTTGCCTTCACGTGTTTTAGCTACCATAGCTATCCTATCCTCTAGCAATTCCTTTAGATAAGGACATTCATAAGGTCTATCCTCTTCCCGCAATATCCAAAGATCAATATCCATCATATCCCCCATCCTGTCCGTGCACATCCGCTCGGCGGCGTGTCGGACACTTTCTTCCGGCATCCCCGGGACTATCTCCCGGATCACTGCCTCCATCTTCTCTTGGTATTCGGTGTCTACCTTAGCCACCAAGTCTTCTAGTTTATCTATTAAGCTCATAATTTTTATTGTATATAATTACTATTTGATATTTATACATATTTATTCTGTATCATCTTCACCTTCACCTATCATATCCGTATGACCAAATACCATATCAATAAATTCAAGCATCTCATCATTAAACGATCCGCTTTCTTCTTGCAGCTTCCTACATTCATCCTCGGTCAATCCACAAGAAGACACCAGTTCCTCTGCGGCCTGCGTCCATCGCCCGGCGTGGGCTAGCTCCTGAACCGCCAGCCATATCCCTTGGTTCATGCCCTCTGCCCTTATCTCATCCATATTCTCATCTTTCAATTTTAATCGTTTGTATTAAATCTATACTTTCTTAACCTTGAAAATCCCAATCCGCTATTTCTATAAAATTATCACTGGGAAAATCAAGGGGAGTATCAAGCGCAATGGAACAATATCTATTGACCTTCACGAATGGTTCGATTGTAGCAAGAATAGACGAATCATCATCTTGATGTCGAATGTCATAAATATATTTCCCATCTGTACCAGATTTCGTTTCGATTCTTTCATCTACAATTATACCGCTCACTGTTTCACCGTTTGTTAATTCGAGCGTTAAGTATTCAGGTTCAAAGTCACCCTCTTTTAATAATTCTGCTAATGTTTTCATGTTAATTATATTTGTTTTTTACTATATATCAAATCTTCCACTATCTCATTCGGGTATTGTTCGTCAAATCAACGCCATATCTCAAACTCGATTCTATATTATCTAATTCGTTTTAGTTCTCAATCTGGACAGTATGAAAGCTCCCGGAAGACGTATCTTTCCGTTAGATTTCTCCACTTCCGTTTTCAGAGACCATATTGGCATCGGTGGATCAGGTGCCACAGAGGTTTGACCAAAATTAGACAGGATGATTATCTCATCTGCCTCATGTCCCTTGATTCCATATTTGATCATAAAACTCCTCAGCCCATTCCAGTTCCTAGGGATGCCATCATTCGGTGGGTTCTTATCAATCAAATTCAAGAATGTCTTTCCTCCTCCTTCCTTCGAGGGAGATTTAGAGGGAGTATATTCTTTACTTTGATTTAATTTACTTTGTTGGTTACTGGTGGAATTAATAAAGTTATCGGAAACAATAACCGGATTAATGCCTGAATTAATCCAATATTCATCTTTGATAGATATATCTTTCCTTTTCTTTGTTCCCTCAATAAACCTTTCTTGTATCCCTTCTGACGTTATAATCTTAAGGTTCTCAAACATTCCCTTATCGAAAAAGCCAACATCGATAGCTTTCTTTACCACCTCCTTTACCGCACCCTCGGATACCCCAACATAATCAGCAATATCAAAAGGCAATTCTTCGTCCCACTCGATGTAATACCCTTTGTTCTTATAGATATTACATAGCAAGCAAATAAGTATTGTAGGGGAAGATGGGCCACATGCCCTCATGATTTTTCGAATTTTCCTGTTCGAGAAAAAGTTAACGTCAAACGAATAATAATCAAGTCCTTCTTTGGTTGGTCTTGCCATATCGCAAGGTTTAGGTTATACAAACGCATACTCTGGAGAGTAGTCCACCCTAGCCAACTTACACACTTCCTTCGTGGATTTAGGATAATATGTTGTTCCGAATACGTTCTCATATCCCACAAAAGATATCAAACTAAAAAGCTTCGAAACGAAATCCATAGATATCCAAGAACCTATCGGAGCACCGACATAACTTTGAAAACTACCCAACTCAAACCAATCCTCTATTATGATTTGATCAATCTCACGATTAGTCATAAAAGCTATTCCCCATTTATCCATCCCTATTTTATAAATACACTGGAAAGATTGTTTTGATCGATCCCAGCGCACAAGTAGGTTATATTCCAATAAACTAATCTCTTTAGAGGCATCCACGCCATGCCATGTTGTACTTTTATCCTTCATACCCTCCTATTTTAAATCTTCCGCAAATAACCACCAGTTACCTGCCTCCACTATGTTCTCTCTGGTCTTATTATCCTGTATGACCACCTGATCATCATAAAGCCCATGTAGGTCGCAACATTTCCCGCACGTGAAGGCGATACACACATCGTACTTGTTAAGCAACTGAGCTAATTCTTGCTTAAATTCTTTTATCCTTTCGTCAGTCATCACACACCCTCTTTCTTCTTAAATGTTATATCAAATGTCTGGATATTCTCAGTTTCTTTATAAACCATCTCATGAAAGAAACTGAAAAGCTTATGTATCTCTATCTCAGATAAACAACCATAAATATCTGCCGCTGCTTGAACCGCATCTTTCATGGAGAAACAAATCTCTGTCCAATCGTCACACTCTTTTTCATCATTGAGAACCTGCCAAATCTTTTTGTTGGCAAGTTCTATATATTCCTTATCGAACATTCTTGTTTTCCTTTTCATGGCTTTTTATTTTCAGCTAATAAATCATCTACAATTTCTTTGTTTTAGAAAAATAAGGCTCTATATATAAATAATCACAATCCTCAAAGATTTGATCCTCACTGTCATATTGACCTCTGTCTTCCATGTCTGGGTTGTAAACCCTTATCTCTAATAAACCTTTAAAACCTGTTCCTGCAAATTCGTTACAGCATTTGGATAAATACTCCTTTGCTTCAGCTTCAGAATATGTTATACTATCAGATCCACTCACGCCATTACCATTAATTGTGAATGACACGATAAACATAGACAGTTTACCTTCCTTCCATAATTCAAAATTCGATTTCATCTCTCCCCTCCATTTCATTTTTATATTTTTTGTATCATACCCTATTATTTTTAATTTCCTCTACCAACTCTCCTTGGCTCTCATATCCTAGCCATCCGCAAATGGTATCAAAATCGAACCAAAACATGTCATTGATGGCCGTTTCCGACCATCCTTCATTCGGCTCCATCTCCTCAAGCATCTCCTCTACGAGATCTAGTTGTTTACAGGTTAGCATACTCGCATTTCTCTTGACCTCACCAACAAAAATGAAATTTCTTAGTTCGCCTTCTACATAATATTTCATAGCTTATTAATTTTATTCTTAATTACCATCCCAGTTGTTTAGTGATACTTTCCATCTCACTATACGCCATCCGGTGACATCCGGCAGTCAACATATCGTTTTCGTAGCAATTGAACGCCCATCTTTGACCGGTTACATCCAATACCAAATCGTGCTTGAACTGACCACCATCATGGAAGACCTTAATCAATCTCCAAAGTCTTTCAGCTTCAGTTTGTGTTATCTTAATACCCTTGCTGGTTTCTATTTTGCCGTTCTTAATACGCAACCACACGTTCGGTTGGTCATTATCAAAACAATGATAGTACAACTGTGAAATCTCGCCAGATTTCCACATTTGTATCCGTTCTTCCAATGTTTTATTACGGGCCTCTTTCTCTTTCCTTGCTTTTTCAAGGGCTATAACCTCTCTCTTTTCACAACCTTCCGTCCATCTTTGACATCTGATCGTATATTTAGCCCATGTTCCTTCACCACAAACTTCATCCACAACCACATTCACGGTTCCTAAAACCTCTAACGATCGATGGTTCAATAATATCTGAAAAACACGTTTCAATTCACGGACATGTTCACGTTTAATCTTATCTGATGTCCATGATAATTTATGGTTAGTTCCAAGCCATTCGTTTGCACTCTTTTTAAGAAGACGCTGGGGAGTTCCCATATCGAAGAACTCGATATAATCCATCATATTTTTAAATACTCCCCAAACATTATGATAAGGCAATTCAGTTCTGATCTTCTTGTATTTTTCAATAGCATCTTTAATGGATTCCAATTTACTGGTGACAAATGCCATATTGCCATTATTTGACATATTATATCCAACAGAAAATACCTTTGAACCAGTAGGTATTGCACCGTAAATATAGCTCTGATGCGCACTGGTGGAAGTAGAATAATGTTCATTGTTAAGCAAATACGCCTTTTCCCCACGCTTATTTCTTACGATTCTTCCGGCCTCAAAGTGATAGCCATAAGAATAAATACTTTCACCTTCAAAGAAGAAATTACTACCATTTGCAGATTCTTTCTTTTCGTTTGCCCATAAGTGAGCGACCATTGAATTATTCATATCAGTTAAGTTTTTTTATTATCGAATAATGTTATTGAAGACACCATGGAGTAAATAGCTGTTCACCTAAAATTCGCAACCAACCTCCTGATAAAAAGAAAGCCGACAGAAATCATTTTTCTATCAGCCAAACAATCAATTTGTAAGATTTATTTCTGCTTGTTGTTAAGGGTTGTATGGTTCTCTTTGTTCATATTTTTCAATGCGCTCGGTTATCATATCGCAGAAGACTTGCCCCTCTTTTTCGGAACCTCTGAAGTAACCGACCATCTTTAGGATATTCCCGTTAAACTCATGGACAAACTTGTTGTAACAATGCTCGCCCATTACCCGTCCGTATTTTTCTACAAACAAATCCTTATCCAGTGATTCGTCCTTAAAGCAGCGGTTGCAATCCCATCTTACGACACGAAGCAATGTTTCAAAATTCAATCTTTCCATATCCAATATTTTATTTAAGCTCAAACCTAATATCTTCCGGCAACTGAGAACGGTCTACGTTATTTACAAAATCATCAAACTCTTCTTGTGTGATCTTTTCTCCATAATCACGCCAGTTGAAAGATAAAGTGTTCGTGTGATTATAATATATCACATTATCGGTTGACAATCCATAATCAAATACACAGAGCATTATCTTTTTGTCTGTTTCCGCTTTCCTGATTATCTTATCGTATTGCTCACAAATTTCAGTACGCTTTTTCAACATCTTTGCCTTATGAGCCTCCTCCCTACGTTTTTCGATATTTTCTGCGGAATAATACCCGGCTTTAATGTGCTCTTCAATAAGCAAACGTTCCTCGTCCGTTAATGTCAAAGTAAACCTTTCCTTTTCTGGTGTATACGGATTTACCCATTTCTTGCCACACAGGTCTTCAAGTTCAACAAGAAGCTCGTATGATTCACGTTCCCATCTATCCACAATCCCCAGATTGAAAAGCAGATACTTGAAATACACCTTATCGTCCACTGCTTCAGATAATTTGGAATATTCCTTGTCTGATATACGTAAATATTCAATAGCCACAGACTTATCGCTATTCTTTATGTGATACGTACCATTTTCCACCGGATACATAGGAGCACCATAATGATTACAACAATGCAACGGTATGAATTTAGCTAATTCCGGACAATGTTTTATAATCTCATCGTGACAGCAGCCTCCCATATACTCTCTATATCCATATTCGGTCTTATGCTCAATATCGGCCGTTATGCTCCAGTCGCACATATTGTTATGACAATCATCATCTAAAGATATAGTGACTATTATTCTATATTCCTCTCCGTCTTCTTTAAAATAATTTGTTTGCTTATAAATTAGTTTGTTTGCAGTTTCCATATCATTTTAGTTTAATCATTATACTTGTGAAAAATAAAATCCGCACATTCTCCGGGGAGTGTTCCTGCGTCATTACAACGGTAGAATCCTTGTGTTTCCCAATCTACATCTACCGGATAACCTTCTGTTGCTTCCAAGAAGCGTTTGATTTCCTCACATTCTTCATCCGTTAATCCAGTGTAATCATCATTGATTAACGGGCAAGCCCAATAAGAAGGCAGTCTGTATCTTATTACTTCTATCATAGCTTTATTAGTTTACAATTTACATTTTCAAACACCGGAATCATCCCATTCACTCTAAAATAAGCAGTGGCCACCTTGAAAGCATATAGCGGATTCACTTTCTTAATTTCTTGCTGTGATTTATAAAAAGTAAGTGGCTGACATACATAGAAATTTTCATTGCCAAGACTCCCAAAAAGCCAATCCATACTACCTTCATCACAATTAGTGCCACCCAGTACAATTAAGTCACATCCGGTCTTTCTGGTTCCAAGAATAAACGGTTTATTCTTGTTTTCTGGAAGCATGAATGTTTCCTTATCTATATTAAACCAATCACCCTGACAGCTTTTTACATCCCGACGAACAATATCATCAATTTCACGGGCATATCCTTCTTGTGTTTTCATGCTATTTCATTTAATGGTCCAACATATACATCACCATTCTCATAATAAAGTCGATCCTCATACTGATTGTAATGAAGCTCCTCACTTATCGCATCTTCATTATCAGCCCAATACTCGTACTCCTCATGCCATGACTTGAAGAAGTTATCATAACATTGTCTCATCAGATCCTCTAAAGAAAAACCCTCCGGATAAGTACACCATGCATTGTAATAATCAATTATAGGTTTCAGGAGATATAAATCATAACACATCCCTGTCAATGGGCAATTATCTCCATAGTCAAACATCACCCTACTATACTTGTGCTTGTATTTGTATTTCCCATCAATATATTTACCTGACGTGGAGAAATACCTACCCTTAGTAATATGCGGCATAATGTTATTGTTGATATACCTGAACAGTAATTTGCCACATAAGTTCTCAGGATATATATCCTTATTATAATCAGTTGGATGACAGTATATAGGATCATTGTACTCGAACTTGAATCTAAAATCATATCCCTCGTATCCAACTTCCCAGTCATAAGCCTCAGTATCTGTCAGATCCCCAAAAGACTTCATAGTACTTTTATAATCCTCGCCATACGCATCCATACATTGTTCCATTATATTCCAGCGCTCACGCTCTATGATCTTTTCTTGTGAGTCTTTTGACAACTCATCAAACTCATACAGTTTTAATACAATCTTTTTCATAATCCCTCCTCTTTTAATATGATCAGATCTCTAATGTCAATCGAATGACGTACGTACCTCCTACTCCATGTTCACGTTTAGAGAATAAAAAACCACGACTATCTTCTCAGACAATCGTGGCAAACACTACTAAATAATATAATGGGAACATACAATACCTTTTTAAACGACCTATTCTCACGAACCAGCCGCCACAATAAACAATTTAATTATTATCTATGACACATCCCTTTAATATCTTCTAAACTCCCTTTTCCCGTAATACCTACACATCGCACGAACTTGGGAATAAAATACCTTCGTGCGTTTCAAATTAAGGAAATCTATAATCTCCTTTGACTGAGAGTTCCAACGATAGGTTGTCTCGCTTACCATTTGTCTCCTCTCTTTATCCTTGTTACGATCCAGATGTATATAAGTGATTGAGACCATATATGATTGATCGGGTTTCTGGATGATCGTTACACCTAACTTGTTATCTGACATGATTGTAATTTTTTATGATACTAAACTAAATACGTCCGTCACTAAGTCATTTATCTTGTTGGGGATATCATTCTTGACTTTCTTGATAGCCTCCGCATAACCACTCTTCCAACCATCCTTGTAAGATTCAGTTTTAATTTCCTTTGTAATTTTATCAGCCATGATAGCCGTTTCCTCTTGTATAATTCGCTCGACAATCTTAGGGCGTTCCTTTCGCTCTATCTCTTCACGAACCTTGGGAAGTTCCTCAGCGTATATCTCTTTCAAGATCCTAGGTTTTTCCTCTTTCTTGATTTTCGCTTTAATCATATCCATATTCTCGGACATGGCAAGATTAAGAATGGTCTCTCTTACAACT
>ERZ1673753.1003-NODE-1003-length-29261-cov-6.945765_pt1 | contig 29261 bp, 27 predicted proteins | sample MGYA00580201_ERZ1673753 | MGnify/ENA primary metagenome ERZ1673753 (study PRJEB41218, sample SAMN15661747) | gut metagenome | host: Homo sapiens | place: Canada: London | collected 2015-08-20/2019-03-30 | study: EMG produced TPA metagenomics assembly of... | reverse complement strand
TTTTGTCTGATGGAATCTCCGTGCACGGCGCAAGGAGCCCTTTTATATAAGTTGTATATATTGTAACGTAATACCTAAAATCAATAAATTCCTGTTGTATTAATTAGCTGCTTTGGAAAGAGTAAAGCTATAAGTTCCCTTATTATCCTTGAAGTTGTAGCTACCTTTAAAGCTTACGGGTACCTTAACCAGGCAATTACCCTGGTCGCTTACACGGAAATAGAGATAAGAAGTCGAGCTGAATACACTGTTTCCTTCAGCAGTAGTAGATAAGGAAGCTCCATAACCCTGCCAGTTGAACAGGTCAGTCGAGGAAGAGTATGTAGTACCTATATAAAATACTCCGCCGTTATTATCAATATTAAAGTTGATGGAAACACACAATGCGAATTGTTCTACGAAAGCACCGCTTCTGGTACGGGCCTGATATTCTGCGATCATCTTCACTTCTTTTCTGTCACCACCTTCGTAGTATCCTTCCAAAGTTTTCGATTCACAGTTACGGATAGTATTACCATTCTGACGAAGCGCTTCAAGCACACTTGCCATTTCTTCTGCAGTCACAGAAGGTACATCACCTACTTTAGAGTCAACAGTTGCAGATTGTATACCATATAAAGATATCATGGATTCAAAGTTTGAAGAGTTGTCTTCAAAACTATCACTTTCAGCATTAGAACATGCTACAAAAGTTAATGCCAATACACATGCGAAAAAGAATTTAATTGATTTCATATTAGTACCTCCTAAATTTTATTTGTTTTTTTAATTTGTTTGCGAACTGTTGTTTGTTATTTCGTCCGCTTCTTACACTTCATATTGTTTATCTGTTCATGTTCCTTAGGAGGGAATCTTTTAAACTTAAGTTGTCTTATTTATCTTTTCTTGTTTGTTTGTACACTGCAAACATAGGCGTTTTATTCAATAGAAAAAACTTTTCAGGAGACAAAATGAATGAATTACCACTCTTTAACGAACGAAATACAGCTTATTCAAGCACTTGAATAAGATATGCAAGTATCAAATCGCCGCTCATCTGCAATTCATTCAATACGAGCGGTAAAAACACCACCCATTACCAATGAATTATATGCCACCTATAAAAAGAGTGATATACCGCCCCACTTATTAATTTCCATTGAAAGGAAAGAGAAGAAAGATGAATCCACCAATTAACGTCTATTCATATAACCGTTACTTTTGCAACATCAACAAACAAAACCCATCATGCGATGAAAAAGAAAAGAATCTTATTTTTGTTCGTTACCTTGTTTGCTTCTACCTTATTATATAGTCAGGTAGTCGGAGTGAAAACCAATCTTGTAATGGACGCGATGAAAATTATCAATCTCGGAGCCGAAGTCGGTCTGAGTAAGAAGTTAACGCTGGACTTGTATGCCAACTATAATCCGTGGAAATACAAAGATCAGAAGATGATGAAGATGCTCGCCATCCAGCCGGAACTCCGTTACTGGTTCTGCGACAAGTTCAATGGACACTTTGTGGGATTCCATGTACATGGAGGCGTCTACCAGGCTGCCGCCATCAATATGCCCTGGGGCATCTGGCCGGAACTGAAGGACCACCGCTTCAAAGGCAATTTCTTCGGTGCTGGTATTTCCTACGGTTATCAATGGATTCTTGCCAAGCATTGGAATCTGGAAGGGAATATTGGTGTAGGTTACGCACGTGTCAAGTATGAGCAGTTCGAATGCAAGACGTGCGGTGAGAAGGTTAGCGAAGAACATAAGAACTATTTAGGTCCCACGAAAGCTGCTATCAGTTTAATCTATTTATTCTAAAACAAAACAAATATGAAAAAGATATTATGCATACTCTTTTGCCTGCTGCCTGTATTGGGCGGGAAAGCGCAGACACTTTATAGAGATCAGGTGCGTATAGAGAAAGAATCTATCACACGCAATGAAGATAACAATGTGCTGAGCATCGATATGGATATCGTGATGCAGGAGAATCTGAAGCTCTCCTCCAATCATGTCGCCACCCTCACTCCGTTCCTCGAATCAAATGGCCGCACCAAGATACTACCTTCCATCGTAGTTTACGGTCGCAAACGTGAAGTAGTAAACCAACGCAATAACATCGCTCCTTCGGAAAATACTTACAGTGTTATCCGTCGCAAGCATAATAAAGAACAGATTATCAACTACCACCAGCAATTCCAGTTCGAAGCCTGGATGCGTGATGCGGAAATGAAACTGAATATTGATGTATGCGGCTGCTGCGACCTGAAAGAGGAGACCAGCGGTGAATTAATCACCCGATTGAACATTTTACCCGTGCAGCTACAGCCCGCTATATCCTATATCACTCCACAGGCAGAAGCCGTCAAGCACCGTGCCATAGAAGGAAGCGCTTTCCTCGACTTCCCGGTGAACCAAATTATCATCCGACCGGAGTATCGTCGCAACACAGTAGAGCTGGCCAAGATACGTGCTACCATTGACAGTGTACGTAATGATGACAAGACAACGCTCAGCAGTATAAGAATTCACGGTTATGCATCACCGGAAGGTGGATATGCCAACAATACCCGACTGGCAAAAGGTCGTACACAGGCATTGGTAGATTATGTGACCAGTTATTACAAGTTCGACAATAAACTGATCACTTCAGAGTATACTTCTGAAGATTGGGAAGGATTCCGCAAGTTTATCGCAGCTTCTTCATTGGAGAAGAAGGACGAGATACTGAAACTGATGGATGACTCGACACTGGACATAGACAAGAAAGAACGCCAGATCGCTCAATTGGCAGGTCCTCAAACTTATAAATATATATTGGAAGAATGTTATCCGGCTTTGCGTCATTCAGACTATACCGTCAACTATACCGTACGCGGGTTCAATCTGGAAGAAACCAAAGAGATTATCAAGACACGTCCGCAACTGTTGAGCCTACAGGAAATCTATCGGATTGCGGAAAGCTGTCAGCCGGGAAGCGAAGAGTCCAACCGTTCGTTCCAGGTAGCAGCCACCATGTTCCCGGATGACCCTATTGCCAATCTGAATGCAGGAGCCATGGAAATACAGAAAGGCGGAGACCTGACAACAGCGAAGAAGCATCTTGCCAAAGCTGATCAGAAAGCTCCCGAAACGCTGAATAACCTGGGAGTCATCGCACTGCTGGAAGGCGACTACGATGCGGCAGAGAAATATTTCAATGCAGCAAAAGCCGGTGGACTCACCACTCAGGCTGACACCAATATGAAACAACTAAAAAGCATAAGAAATTACCCCAAAGAATAATAACAAACAATTTTACCCCAAAACACAAACGCACCACCTGAGAAGGCAGTGCGTTTTTTTTATATCATAATCATCATATCATCGGCTTAACAATCTCCACTTTTAAGCCCAATGCATCAATGATACGAAAGAAAAGTCCGACTCCCGGCTCAAGCGCTCCTTTCTCAATTCTAGATATATAGGACTTGTTGGTACCTACCTTGCCGTACAATTTGTCTAATACAGCATCCATACTTCCAACGTCAGGGTTTACTTGCATAATATTCATTTTTAAGTTTTACTGCCTTTTCAATCTCACTTTCGGGCGTTTTTTGTGTCTTTTTCTGAAAGCCATTAAACAACATCACGATATTGCCTTCATCAAAAATAAAAAAAGCCCCATAAATATTCATGGAATGTTTTTTTTATTTTCAAGCGTTTCAGCCCTTTCAGCCATCCGCCACAACCGCCTGCCAGCAGGCGAAAGCGGCTGAAAGCCGCCCCCGAAAAAGCACCCTTTCAGCCTTCAGTCCTTTCAGCCGGGAATTTACCGGAGCGTCGGCTGATCTCTGGATGTCCCGTAGAATCCGGGAACAGGAACATAGATCGGCTGATTACGCAATCCGAGATTCTGCAACTTTCCTTCCTGGCAAATTCTCCGGATATGAATCATAGCCGTAGAACGTACCATGCCACACAAAGATTGGAAATCTCTGCGCTGCATCATCTGATGCGTACTGAAATACTCCTTCAGCAACATATCAATCTCTACTTCCGAAAGCTTGGACGAATGAAAATTCTTCTTCAGTTGCTTTACCTTAATTAATCCGATAGAGTTTTTCAGTTTCTGATCCGAACGAAAGCGGATAGCCTTCAGTTTGATTTTCATATTCCGTCGTGGAGTGTCGGCGGCTATCTCTTCCGTAGCAGTCAGCGTGGGGTAAAAATAACCGATGCCGTCCAGATGAACCTGCCGTCCTTCTCCCAACTCCTCTCCCATCACCTGCGAAAGAGCATCCAGTACAGCAGTCACATCGACTTCATTCAGCGTACAACGGGATTGAATCTTACTCCTCATTTCGTCCGTATCTACCTGACCATTGTAAGCAATGCGGGGATGGAATCTTTTTTTCTTCGGTTGATCCGGTGATACCGGGTTCTCATACCAGTCAAATAATATAGCCATAGCTTCCTCTTTTATTAAATAAGTACTTCTAATCTGTTATTCCTACGGAAACTTCCGATGAAAGAAGCTTCATTTTCATCGGCTAATGTGCTATGGCTGCCCGGCTAATGGAGATTAGCCGATTGACTAATGAAGGATAGCTGATCAGCTAATCTGCATTAGCCTCTGATGTTTGCGCCTTCAAAGATACAACAGAAAGGCAGGAAAACCTAATGATTCCTACGTTATTTCATAAACGGAAGTATTTAAAGGAATCTATCGAAAACACTTGCAAATCGCTATCCCGGCATTGTAACTTTGATGCACGAAACTTAAAAAAAAGAACAAATATGATGGAAAAAGTAACCCAAATGATCGCCATGCTGATAAAGGCATGGAAAAAAGAGAGCGTATCACAGATTGACACACCTCCCGTTCCCGCAACGCCCGAACCGAAGCAGCAGTCCCCCAACAACTCCGCCTGCCTGACGGAACGGGTCAACACCTTTCTGCAAACTCACTATGACTTCCGCTACAACCGCCTGACGGAAGAAACAGAATTTCGCCCATTAAGCGGAGCAAAGACCGAATTTCGTCCCATCGGAAAACGTGAACTGAACACCCTCTGCATGGAGGCTCATGCAGAGGGCATTTCCTGCTGGGATAAAGATGTGAGCCGATATATTTATTCCACACAAATCGGAGAGTATCATCCTTTCCGGCTTTATATGGACGAACTTCCTCCCTGGGACGGCATCGACCGGTTGACTCTACTTGCCCGACGTGTATCCGCACTACCTCTATGGGTAAAAGGATTCCACACATGGATGCTGGGACTGGCTGCCCAATGGGAAGGAAAGACGGGCGTCCATGCCAACAGCCTGGCTCCCATCCTGATCAGTGCCGAACAGGGACGGATGAAATCGACTTTCTGCAAATCGCTGATGCCCAAAGTACTGCAACGTTACTATATGGATAATCTCAAACTGACATCAGAAGGACAGGCAGAACGTCTTCTGTCAGAAATGGGACTGATCAATCTGGATGAATTCGACAAATATGCAGAGAGTAAAATGCCGCTTCTGAAGAATTTAATGCAAATGTCGAGTCTCCACGTCTGCAAAGCGTATCAGCGTAACTTCCGGGACTTGCCGCGCATCGCTTCTTTCATCGGAACTTCCAACCGCTCCGATCTGATGAGTGACCCGACAGGCAGCCGCCGTTTCTTCTGTGTAGAAGTAGAAAAGCCGATAAATTGTGAGGGAATCGAGCATGAACAGATCTTCGCCCAACTGAAAGCGGAGCTTGCCGACGGGTGTCCGTATTGGTTCGACAAAGAAACGGAACGTGAAATACAACAGAATAATGCACCCTTTTACCGTACTTGCCCTGCCGAAGAGGTATTTCTCAGTTGTTTCCGCACCTCAGCCTCAGCAGAAGAGAAATATCTGCGACTTTCTGCCGCCGATATTTATAAAGAACTGAAGAAACGGAATGCTGCTGCTCTACGAGGTTTCAATCCGAACCATTTTGCGCAAGTATTGATAAAAATGGGGGTAGAACGGAAGCATACGGAATATGGGAATGTATATTTGGTGGTAAGACGATGATTGAGTTTAGCAACACGGCTGAAAGCACTGAAAGCGATATTCCTTGTTTTTAGGGTAGCGCTTTCAGCTGGAATACCGATGGACAAGGTGTTTCATGATAAAGCTGAACAATCTGAACCCTAATCGGTGCCATAATTCTCTGCGTAATGAAGAGCAGTAGTAAATCATTCAAAGCAGGATGAACGAAACACAATTTCACTAATTTCTCATGCATTAGTTGTAAATTCCAATCTTTATTTCTAAAATAGTTGAAGAAAATAATAAAGACTTAACAGTGGAAAATAGAAAATAAAGGTGGTAAAACGTTCATTCATCCCAAAAATCATTCAAAAAACGATCAATTCACCAACCTAAAAAAGCTATTTAAAAGATTGAAAAAAACACCTCGAAAATTGAAAAAAACGCCAATTAGCAATCTCGCTTTTCCCCCATACCTTTGCAATGTCGATAAGGAACAAAAGTTTCCTCGAAACAAACAAAAGAACAACAATAAATTTAGTAATAAACAATATTAAAAGAAACATTGCCTATTAAAAACAAACAAAATCATTCCTCTTGGAAGTTACTTCTTTTTCCTTATTATATAAGGGCTTCCAATAAAAAAAAGAAAAATGATGTTTTAACAAAACAAATGATCCTCATCCTTTAGATGACTCTCCTCAAAAAAGAAAAAAAACAATTAGCACACTATACATACATTGTATAATATGCAAACCCTAAAAAAAAGAATTATAGCATCACACATTAAAATTCAAACTAAAATGAAAGTGAAAAATTTATTATTAGCAGGTTTGGCAGTAGCAGCCATGACAGCTTGTAGCAATGACGAAATCGTTGACAGCAGTGCTATAGCAACTGGTGAAGACGCAAGTATTAGAATCAGTTTTTTAGCTCCTGCATCAGGAACTAGAAGTGTAACTAGTGGTGGTACAGATGCAGGTTCCATGGATGAATCTAAAATTTCTACAGCAACAATCGTATTGGATTACAATGGAACAAAACGAATTGTAAAAGAGAATATGACACTTAGTGGAACTCCAGATGGAGACAATGTAAGAATTGCTAGTACTAATCCATTTGTTGTATCAGCAGGAACAGCTACTATTTATGCATTTATCAATCCAACAGATGCATTGAACGCTGCACTCAATGCGGGCACTGCTTACAATAGTTTAGTTATCGGAACCCAAGCATGGACAAACCTCGATTATCTCACAACGACTGTAGCTGCTAAAGATATGTTCCTAATGAGCGGAGCTTCGGATGGTACATTTGATATCATAGCAGGTAAAGAAGACAATGAAGTTAAAATAAAAGTAAATCGTGTAGCTGCTAAATTAGAAGAACTTACAGATGCAAACAATGCATTTGAATTACAAAAACCGACAGTTACTTCTAAAGATGGTAAATTAGTAGCCGTTAAAATTACAAACCATTCTTATTCAAACTTGACTAAAAATTCATATGCATTGCCACAAGCCAATAGTTGGACAGGTGAGAGCACTTACTTCCAGCCAGTTGCTAATGGTGAATTCTCATGGATTACTACCAGCGTTACTTATTGTTTAGAAAACAAAGTAGGAACAGCGTATAGTACCGCAAAAGCAACTGCAACAAATGTACACTATAAAGGACAAGTTTATTTTTATGAAGCAGAAACAGAAAATTATACAGCAGCTAACACATTCTTCGTTAAAACATTCTATGATGGTGAAACTAAAAGAACTATATACACATCATGGGATCAAATGAGAAGTGATTTTGGTAATCTTCCGGAAACAGAACCTGCCAACGAAGCTGACCTTAAAGGTTATGAAATAGAAAAATACACAAATGGCGTTTGCTATTATGATGCACCAATTCAACATGTTGGCAAAAATTGTACTATCGAACGTAACAATTGGTATAAACTTACAGTTACTACTATTGATGATCTTGGCTGGCCGGGTGAACTTCCTCCTCCTCCAACAGCAACAACTAAGTTAGTTGTAACAGCTCAAATTCAACCTTGGACAATCCATAACAACAACATTGGTCTCTAAGTTTCCATTTAATAAGAAATCAGGAGAGTTTCATCTCTCCTGATTTACACCTTGTACTTGCATTGTATCCAAACAAAACATCCGCTCTTAAAAAGCATAAAAAGTAAAAACAATGAAACGATTCCTAACTACCATACAAGAAAAAGCAAATAACATATTGTTATTCACAATATTGGCTGGTGCAATTACATCTTGTGATTCCATTTTGGATTACAATGAGGATTGTGACATCGAATATTGTGTCAAGTTTAAGTATGACTACAATATGGAAGAAAAGGATGTATTCGCCGAACAAGTAAGAACTGTTACTCTTTACGCTTTTGACGATAATAACAATCTTGTTTTCCAGAACACCGATGAAGGTGAACCATTAGGAGAAGAAACCTACGCGATGAACGTAGATATAGATCTCTCGCAGTACCATCTAGTGGTATGGGCAGGATTAAATGATGAATCATTTGCAGTCCCTTTGCTATATCCCAATCAAGCTAAAATTGACGAACTAAGAGTAAAAACATTACGCAAAGAAGCTACTCGCAGCACCACCGAAGATGAAAAGGGACAATACATAGTAGACAACAGTCTACATTCACTCTGGCATGGAGAGGTTAAAAAAGGAACTACCACTCGTAGCGGCAGACAGCAAATCACCGAAGTCTCATTAGTAAAGAATACCAATACAATCCGTGTCGTTGTAGCACAAGTAAACCAATCAGGAGGACCTGTAACCCGCTTGACGCAAGAAACTTTTGAATGCGCCATATACGACAATAATGGTTACATGAACTATGACAACACGCTATTAGAAGATAACTTATTAACTTACAAGCCATACAATGTCACATCAGATGTAATCAGTACGCGAGCCTTTAGTTCTGCAGATGAACCTGCCAAACAATACAACGGCATCGCCAGCGAAATGAGCGTGGCAAGACTTGTGGAAAGCCAAAAGCCGGAGTTAACAATCAAAAACACTGCTACTCAGGAAGTATTATTTCAAAGTTCCGACTTGGTGAAATACTTCGAAGAAGTAGATGCCGAAAAATATAAAGATCGTCATTATTCTCTTCAAGAATACTTAGACCGAGAAGATGAATATGAACTAGTGATTTTCGTAGATGAGAAATTGGCACTCATCAAAACTGTAATCCAAGTAAACGACTGGATCATCCAACTCAATGATATTGAACTTTAAAATAAAGCGAAAAATGAAATACTCTCATTTGACATATTATCTGCTAGCTATCTTATGCATGATGGCAACATCATGTGTCTCAGACGGAGTCATGGGTGATTGTCCGATCGATAACAACAACCAAGCAGTACTAATAGAAGGTGGCAAAGTCAATTTCGCATTGACTTTCCCGACTTCTTCCACACGAGGCATAAATGGCTCATCAGAAGGTTTAGCAAGCGAACGAACAATTAACGATGTTCAAGTATACACTTTCGTAGGAGGAAAATTCGTTGAGAAAGTAAAGTATATCCTGATAAGCGGCACCAACGGAGATACAACCCGATTTGTAGAAGGAAAACTGACAGAGACATATATGACAGGAACCGCTATGGATTTTGTGGTAATGGTGAATACGGAAAGCAAGGGTGTGCAATCTCCTACCATGACAAAAGGAAACAGTAAAGCTGATTTATATAAACAATTGGTTTATAGTTATGAAGGCAAAGACTGGTCTACAAATATTCCGATGTGGGGACAGGAAACTATCGCATCCATTCAATCGGGAGAATATAATATAGGAGAACTCACATTGCAACGTGCTATTGCCAAAGTGAATGTAACGGTGAATGACGGTAAAGGATTGGAAAACTTTGAAATCACCAATGTAAGTTTACACAATTACAATAATGACGGATATTGCGCTCCAACCGAAGCGAGTGGTCAACCTTCTATCCCGACCAATGTTGTTAAAGCAACAACACCTCTGTCTACCGGCTCTCTGAGCGGAACGCAAGGCAATAATATTGAAAATAAATTCTATATCCCAGAACATAAGAACATAGGTGTAGATAAAACTGAACAGCTCTATTTGAAGATAGAAGCAAAAGTGAAAGGAAAGACTATTTATTATGATATTATGTTCAGTGAAAATGGAAGTGATTATGATGTACTTCGTAACTATATGTATGTATTCAATATTACTAATGTAAAGATGGATATTGATGTAGAATCAACTCTAGAATATGAAGTAAAAACATGGGATGAAGAAACCATCCATATTCCGTCATTCAATTAATACAAGGAGGAAAATTATATGAAAAAGCAAAACAACATATTGGAGGTAATAAAGAATATAATATATTTGACGTTCGTATGCGCATTCCTCAACGCCTGTACAGATGAAGAAATATATAAACCATCAACTGTAAAAGAAGGAATTCCTGTAAAAATCAACTTTGGTATTTCTACTCCGGGAATGGATAAAGTTACAACTCGATCACTCACTGAAGAAGGTGAAAGTCAAGTTAATGATCTCTATTTACTAGTGTTCAATAAAGACGGTAACAACCTAAAAACAAGAAAATTTTACTCTACAAATGAAATTTCAAGTTCTTTGGGAAATAAAAGTAAAGGCACTCTAGTATTAGAAACGACTAGCGGAGAAAGTCGTATTTATGCCATAGCAAATGTAGAAACCACAGAATTAAATGGAACGAGCATACGCGAAGAACTGGATAATGTTAATTCAGTCAATGATTTGTTCAATGTAACCGCATCACTAAAGGATAGTAACATTGAACGTGTACAAGCTTCTCTGACAATGAGTGGCACTTTTGAACAAAAAGGATTTTCTGAATCCCTGCAAAAACAGGGTTATTGCACCATTCCAGAAGCAAATAGTACATTAGATGGTAAAATATCTCTTTCACGTCTAGATTCTCATATTACATTCAAAATATCAACAGCATCTAATGTAGAGTTCACTCCCACTAGCTGGCAAGTGAAATATATACCTCTAAAATCAACAGTCATTGCCCAAAACAAAAGTTTAATTGAGACAACAAATGACTATGCAGATAGTAAAACATATACTGGGTTTGGAACTAATGAAGAAGGTGGTATCCAATACCGTACTTTCGATTTTTATATGTTAGAAAGTATCAAGAAAGCTATTACTGCTGACGACGGAACTAAAATTGCTTCAGATGAAGAAGTCAGTAAAATGACAGACGAAAATAAACAAATTGAATACGCAAAACGCGAAAAAGAAATAAAAACACCGGAAGATAATGACGGAAAAGTTAAAAATACAGGCATATACAAATATTCTGAACCCTATGCGACTTTTGTAGAAATCAAAGGTTCACTGGAAATTAAACTAGACAATGGTCGTACACGCATAGCTACTGTGACTTATGTAATCCATTTGGGAGGTGGAACCACTAACCCATCTAACTTTACTAGTGAACGAAATACAAAATACACATATCTGATGAAGATTAATGATGTAGAGAATATTATCGTTGAAGTAAAAAAGCAGGATCAGGATAAAGAACCACGTCCAGGTGCTGAAGGAGATGTCGTTGACTCAAAAAACGATGTACGTACTTTGGATGCACATTATAATTGCTTCGTTATGGGATTTAGTTATAAAGATGTAGCTGGGGATGGAAATACACCAGCATTAAAATTTGTTGTAAAAACCCCCTTCGGACAAGTAACTGAATCTAGTACACCTGATAATGCTAACAGTGATGCAGCTAAGCAAGATTATCATTGGATTCAGTTTAAATCACATGGGAACAGCAATAGTTCTGTGACATTACAATTATATAATAAAACAGGATTAATAGATTTATTCGGACTAGCAAAAGATGTAATAGATCGCTACGAAAATGATGACGATAAAAAGAAAAACAAAGATAAATTGTATTACTATACAGTATTTGTAGATGAATATTATTACACCAAAGCTCCGAAAGGCAAAGAAAATGAATGGGGTAATGACCCTACAACCTATTGGCACCATTTCGCTAATCAAGAAAATCGGTATGCGATGTTAGTGTATGCCCCGATCTATAGCAAAGACGGTGAAAGCAGTTATGCTGAAGCCCAATATATGGTTAGTCAACGCTCCATACAGACATACTACAGTACAGAATCTGAAATTGCATTAGGTATGGAGCATAAAAATGAAACAGGTTATGGCGAATGGGAAAATCCTAGTTCCGGTGGTTTAGATTCGCACAACGGATTATGGAATACATGGAATTACATCGCCGATAAACAATGGGAAACTTATGTTAACAGAACCACATGGGATCAGAACGAGAACACTTATACCACAAACAGTAAAGCTAAAGTTTTAGCGCGTTGTTTGTCACGCAATCGCGATGAGGATGGCAATGATTATATTTCAGCAGACGAAGTAAAATGGTATGTACCTACAAGTGAGCAATTAATGGGTATGTATCTTGGAGCAGAAAGTCTTCCATCACCACTATTTGATGCTAATAATATAACGTATGATCATACAGATAAAGAAAAATGGCATTATGCAACAAGCGATAACAAACGAATTTGGTCGGAAGAAGGTGCTTCAATTGGTGATTTTAAAGTTGACTATGCAACGACTCCCAAAAACTTCAGATGCGTGCGTAATTTGGGTATAGATAAAAAGAGTATATCACAAAGTGAATATCCTAAAAATGCTTTTGATTATAAAGAAAGGGGAACTACGATAAAAGCAGATAATAAAATAATATCATCAGCAACTAATATATTTAGTATGAGCAGATTGACTGAACAAAATATTCGTTCCAGTTTCTCATCTGGAGAAATAAGCCTACATAACAACTTTGAAAATAATAACAAGCCTGCCAAAGCATTTCAGATGGCTAATGATTTTTGCAGACCTGACCGAAAGGGAGGAACAATTGTAAAAGAGAAAGACACGAACAAAGATATTTCATTGCATACATGGGATGTAATTATACGATCATATTGGTATGAAACTATACAAACTGGAGGCAAATGGTGGCCCACATATACTAACTATCTAACTACCGATCAAGACCGTAGTCTATGCAAAGAATATTCCGAAGGCAGTAATGATGCTGGATCTTGGAGAGCACCAAATCAGCGTGAACTAATGTTAATGTATATTCAAAACAAGGATTTCGTCTGCGATGGAGAAACAGGTACTTTTACTCGCACTGAATGGAAATATGAAACCGAGGAAAATGAAGTAGCGAAACGAAAATTTGGAGTCAGTGTTGGGTGGAAAAATAAAGAAAAAGTCGTAAACTTATATCTTACAAATGCTGATGATAATGGGAAATATTACATTCGCTGTATACGTGATGTAGAAATAATAAAATAAAAACAAAATTCTAAAATAAATATTATGACACCAAAAGACATCCTCCAACTAGAATCATCAGATATGCGCCAAGCCTATCTGTTTGAAGAGAACGGACGCTGGTATGCTTACGAGCATTCAGCCAACCGAATCGAGAAATTTGTGAAGGGCTTTGTAGATTTCAAACACAAAGTGCAAGATGTCTGCGGTCGAATAAAAGTAGAAATCGACCTCAGTATATTGGAAAAGTGCTCCATCACGCTGTGCGAAGATTCACTGCTTGTACTTGATTGCCCTGCAGCCTAAAAACTGTAGAAGAGTATAAGCTTCATAACTCATAGTAAGAAATTACACAATATATTGTTTGTTTTGTTTGTGTTCCTCAATCCACTCAGAAGCAGCTTGTGAAAGTAGCGCTGAGTGGGTGGGGATTTTTTGTGCAAAAAGAAAATGAAAGGAGAACAAATGATGATGACAAATGAAAAAATAAAGATTAATGGATGTACTCCTATAGAAGATTTAATCATTTTGGTGCTATAGGAACCCCGAAAGAGATGAATTCGAGCGAGGATGCGAAGCCTTTATCATAGGTGGCTGCTAAAATCGGCACAAAGAAAAGCTATATTTCTCGCATTGAGAATGGACATGCCGACATACAACTGTCTACTCTTCTTAAAATATTCCAAGGATTGGGACGAAAAATAAGTTTCACGATTTGGTGATTTTGACAGGAAAACATGGAAACGTAAGTTATAATTCGCGAAATGTCTTCAGATTGCATTGCATAAGAAAGGCTTCCAACCCGTAGAAGCCTTTTAACTTGTCAAAGTGATAGCCTCATGTCAATGAAGCAAAAATGATAGCTATATTTACAAATCTTGAATTTCTTCCGGCAACAACCCGGTGGCTTTTTGAATCGTTGCCGTGTCCATCCCCATTGATTTCAGATTCCGGGCGATTTCCATACGACCTTCCATACGACCTTCAAGCTTTGCCCCATCCAGCACATCATTTTGTATCATGATAGCACTCAGATGTTCATCATAAGCATGCCGTTCTTCCGGTGACATATTATAGTAAATCAGCTTTTTGCGAGCTTCTCCCAGACCAGGGGCTGTGGTATCGGGACAAATACAACCGGTTTTAAGATACTCAACCCATTCCTCCAAAGGAGTGACGGCTACTTTATTGAACTCATTCACACGAATCAGGAAATATTTAGGAAAGACTTCTGCCGGAAGTTTATGAACAAGAGCATCTTTCTCTTTGGTAGTCACCTCAAGACGGTCTCCAGTATGAACACCAGTGAAGTTATTCTGACCATGGTACAAATAATCATCACCCTTACCTATATCAAAGTAAAGGATGCTGATGGAATAAATCTTTTTCACCTCGTAGTAGCGTTCGCCAAGGGAGATGTGTTCTGTGATCGCTTTCGCAACACCATAGAGGATACGTTCCAGATAATGCAACTCACGAATATTCTGAATCTCTACAATAATGACTTCACCTTTACAGTTTTTAGCCTTAATGTCTACCCGGCTAAACTTATCATCCACAGTCCACCAATTATTTTCGCTTTCCAACAGTTCGATGATTTCCACGTCTTCGCCCAACAGAACGGCCAAAAAACCCTTAAGTACACCAAAATTTGCTTTTCGACGAAGAAGGTACTGTAGTGCCCAATCAAATCTGATATATCTGCCTTGTTGTTCCATATCGTTTCCTTTTCTTAGGTATCACAAAACTACGTTTTTTTTCTGATTACAAGAAAGAAAAGCTTGTTTTGTTTGTGAACAACAATTCACCGGAAGCATAAGTTATGATTCGCAGGAGTTCACATGATTTGCATATCTGATTATTTATTGTGTTCTTTGTATTACATAAAATGTGTAACGTAAAACATGTAATAGCCATGAAGCCTAATAATCCTTTCCTCGTATACGGTTACAATAGTCCGGATTGGTCCCAAAATTATACAAGAGTAATTGTATATTGATAACACAGGTAATTGAACAGAGGCAATCTGAAAATGAAAACTTTTCGAAACATATCTACTTTTTATCACATTATCTTTGTTTATCTCTTATAAACCTGTATATTTGGAGTATTATAACTGATACATTTATATTAATACAGAATTACTATGAGTCATACCATCTTCCTAATCATCGCCCTCGTCACTACAGGAATTTTTCTTATTCAATTCGTATTATCCATTTTCTTCGGAGACATAGATGCAGATGTGGACGTGGATGCTGATATCAGCAGCGTAGTATCTTTCAAAGGTCTCACCCACTTCGGGATCGGATTCGGATGGTATATGTACCTCGTAGGAAATGCCGATATAGCAAGTTATGCAATCGGAATTCTGGTAGGTCTGTTCTTTGTCTTTGCCGTATGGTTTCTTTATAAGAAAGCCTATCAACTGCAGCAAGTGAACCGGTCTGAAGAGACCGATCAATTGGTAGGACGGGAATGTACCATTTACTTCAAGCAAAGTGATAACAAATATACAGTACAGACAAGCCGGGACGGCGCCATGCGCGAAGTGGACGTGATCTCCGAAACCGGAAAAGCATATCAGACCGGAGACAAAACAATCATCAGCAGCTACAAAGACGGAACTTTATACATTAAATAACTATTCAAATACACAATTTTATGACACAAGAAATGCTAATCATGGCTGCTATACTAGTGGCGGTCATTCTGCTTACTTTTATCGGCATCCTGTCGCGTTACCGTAAATGTAAGAGTGACGAAGTCCTCGTTGTATACGGTAAAACAGGGGGAGAAAAGAAATCAGCCAAGTTATATCACGGTGGGGCCGCTTTCGTATGGCCGATCATTCAGGGCTACGAATTCCTTTCTATGAAACCATTGCAGATAGACTGTAAACTAACAGGCGCCCTATCTGCCCAAAATATCCGTGTGGACGTACCCACTACCATCACCGTAGCTATCAGCACAGACCCGGAAGTGATGCAGAATGCTGCCGAACGTATGCTGGGACTGACAATGGATGACAAACAGAACCTGATTACGGATGTAGTATACGGTCAGATGCGTCTGGTGATTGCAGACATGACTATCGAAGAGCTGAACTCCGACCGTGATAAATTCTTGTCGAAAGTAAAAGACAACATCGACACGGAACTTCGCAAGTTCGGTTTGTATCTGATGAACATCAACATCAGTGATATCCGCGACGCTGCCAACTACATCGTCAACCTGGGTAAGGAAGCTGAAAGTAAGGCTCTGAACGAGGCACAAGCCAACATCGAAGAACAGGAAAAGCTAGGTGCTATCAAAATTGCCAATCAGATAAAGGAACGTGAAACAAAGGTTGCGGAAACCCGCAAAGACCAGGATATCGCCATCGCCGAAACCAAGAAGCAACAGGAAATCTCTGTAGCAAACGCGGACAAGGACAGAATCTCTCAGGTAGCCTTTGCCAACGCAGAAAAAGAATCGCAAGTGGCCAAAGCGGAAGCGGAAAAGAATATCCGCATCGAGCAGGCAAACACCGAAAAGGAAAGCCGTGTCGCCGAACTGAACTCCGACATGGAAATCAAACAGGCAGAAGCTGCTAAGAAAGCGGCTATCGGACGAAATGACGCACAAAAGGAAGTGGCCTTATCAAATGCCGAATTAGCCGTCACACAGGCAAATGCCGACAAGCAAGCCGGTGAAGCCGCTGCAAAATCGGAAGCTGCCGTACAAACTGCCCGGGAAATCGCCCAAAAAGAAGTGGAAGAAGCAAAAGCGAAAAAAGTAGAATCTTCACTGAAAGCTGAAAAGATCGTTCCGGCAGAGATCGCAAGGCAGGAGGCTATCCTTCAGGCAAATGCCATCGCCGAAAAGATTACCCGCGAAGCGGAAGCACGTGCGAAAGCGACTTTGGCGCAAGCGGAAGCGGAAGCAAAAGCCATCCAACTGAAACTGGAAGCGGAAGCAGAAGGTAAGAAGAAGTCATTGCTCGCAGAAGCAGAAGGTTTCGAGGCCATGGTCAGAGCAGCAGAGTCGAATCCTGCCATCGCCATCCAATACAAGATGGTAGACCAGTGGAAGGAAATTGCCGGAGAACAAGTGAAGGCTTTCGAACACATGAACCTGGGCAATATCACCGTATTCGACGGAGGAAACGGAGGTACAAGCAATTTCCTCAGTTCACTGGTGAAAACAGTAGCCCCAAGTCTCGGTGTACTGGATAAACTGCCTATCGGCGAAACGGTAAAGGGCATCATCAACCCGGAAAGCAAAACGGAAGAGAAACCTGCCGGAAAGCCGGAGGAGAAAAAAGAAGAGAAGAAGAAATAACCAATAAATTATTTCATAGAGATTGCCTGCCTTCATTTCGAAGGCAGGCATTTTTTTATATCTTTGCGGTCAAAAATAAAAAAATGAATAACCATAAACTTCGCCTTCTGCCTTTATTTATATTGATTACGGGACTTATCACTCTTACTGCCGGCTGCAAAAAGAAAGATATGTCTCTCAAACTGAACGAGCCCCGCAACATCCGTGGTGTAGTCAGTTACAAACGTTCTTTCCCGGATTTGAATGACAAACATCTCGCGGTAGCCCAAGCCATCGGCATCTGCCCGCCGGAAGATCGGGACGCTGCCGAAAAGATGAAAGAACAGCTTATCCATATCACCGACAACCAATTTTACACAGTAGACTCTCTGACGCATTCCATCCCCTATCTGGTCCCCCGCGCCAGCGAATTGCTCGACACCATCGGCTCCAATTTTCTTGATTCACTGACAGCAAAAGGGTTGAACCCAAATCAGATTATCGTCACTTCCGTACTACGTTCGCAGAGTGACGTGAAGCGTCTCCGCCGTCGGAATGGAAACGCTTCCGCAAACTCCGCCCATTGCTATGGCGCAACCTTTGACGTCAGCTGGAAACGATTCAAAAAGGTGGAAGACGAAGACGGACGACCTCTGCAGGATGTCAATGCCGATACCTTGAAGCTCGTTCTGTCTGAAGTGTTGAGAGACTTGCGCCAAGCCGATAAATGCTACATAAAATATGAATTAAAACAGGGATGTTTCCACATCACTGCACGATGAGTATAAATTGCAATAAAATTCACCCGTAAACAGCCGAAGAATCCAAAACGTTTCACTAAATTTGCAGAAATTTTTCTTTAATACGATTCAATGATAGAGAAACTGATTGTTCTTGAGGATATTGACCCGGTTATTTTTTACGGCGTAAACAACGCCAATATACAGTTAATTAAAGCTTTATATCCGAAGCTACGCATCGTTGCCCGCGGCAATGTCATCAAAGTGCTGGGCGATGAGGAGGAAATGTGTGCCTTCGAAGAAAATATCACCAAACTCGAAAAATACTGTGCCGAATATAATTCGCTGAAAGAGGAAGTCATCATCGACATTATAAAAGGGAATGCTCCACAAGCGGAACAGACCGGAAACGTAATTGTTTTCAGCGTTACCGGCAAGCCCATCATCCCACGAAGCGAGAACCAGCTGAAGCTGGTGGAAGGCTTTGCCAAAAACGATATGGTATTCGCCATCGGCCCCGCCGGTTCGGGAAAGACATATACCGCCATAGCCCTCGCCGTCCGTGCGCTGAAAAACAAAGAGATCAAAAAGATTATCCTCAGCCGGCCCGCTGTAGAAGCCGGAGAAAAACTCGGTTTCCTGCCCGGCGATATGAAAGATAAGATCGATCCGTATCTGCAACCATTATATGATGCTCTGCAGGACATGATCCCCGCTGCCAAGTTAAAGGAATACATGGAATTGAACATTATTCAGATTGCTCCGTTAGCATTTATGCGTGGACGTACACTGAATGACGCAGTCGTAATCTTGGACGAAGCGCAGAATACCACTGCACAACAAATCAAAATGTTCCTCACCCGTATGGGTATGAATACCAAAATGATCGTTACGGGAGATATGACTCAAATTGACCTCCCCGCCTCACAAACTTCGGGACTGGTGCAAGCACTCCGCATCCTGAAAGGGGTAAAGGGAATCAGCTTTGTAGAATTGAACAAAAAAGATATTGTACGCCATAAACTGGTGGAACGCATCGTAGATGCTTACGAAAAATTCGACAAGGAGGCGAAAGCCGAAAGGGAGAAACGAAAGAATGAACAACTGGTTATCAACGGCGAACGACCGGTGAAACAGGTCAACAACTAGTCGTTTCTGTGATTTGTAACTTGTAATTTGTAATTATAATAAAACAATGAAAGCATTAACAAAAACAGATTTCAACTTTCCGGGACAAAAAAGCGTGTACCACGGAAAAGTGCGCGATGTGTACAACATCAACGGCGAAAAACTCGTCATGGTAGCAACCGACCGTATTTCGGCTTTTGACGTAGTACTGCCTGAAGGTATTCCTTACAAAGGACAAATGCTGAACCAGATTGCAGCTAAATTCCTCGATGCCACTACTGACATCTGTCCGAACTGGAAACTGGCTACTCCAGACCCCATGGTTACCGTTGGAGTATTGTGCGAAGGTTTTCCGGTAGAAATGATTGTACGCGGTTATCTGTGCGGTAGCGCATGGCGTGCTTACAAAAGCGGCGTACGCGAAATTTGCGGTGTGAAACTACCGGACGGAATGCGCGAGAACCAGAAATTCCCGGAACCGATCGTTACCCCGACGACGAAAGCAGAAATGGGACTTCATGACGAAGACATCTCTAAAGAAGAAATCCTGAAACAAGGACTGGCTACTCCCGAAGAATACGAAATTCTCGAAAAATATACGCTGGCTCTCTTCAAACGCGGAACTGAAATCGCAGCAGAACGCGGACTGATCCTTGTAGATACTAAATACGAATTCGGCAAGCACAACGGCACAATCTACCTTATGGACGAAATCCATACTCCGGACTCCAGCCGTTATTTCTACGCTGAAGGTTATCAGGAGCGTTTCGAAAAAGGTGAGGCCCAGAAACAACTTTCCAAAGAATTCGTCCGCGAATGGTTAATGGAAAATGGTTTCCAGGGTAAAGACGGTCAGAAAGTACCGGAAATGACTCCGGCTATCGTACAAAGCATCAGCGACCGTTACATCGAATTGTTCGAAAACATCACCGGCGAGAAATTTGTGAAAGAAGATACCAGCAACATCGCTGAACGTATCGAAAAGAACGTTATGAATTTCTTGAGCAAATAAGCATGGATTACCCACAACAACATATCAAGCCTTACAACGAAGACGGTAAGAAAACCGAGCAGGTGGAACGTATGTTCGATAACATTGCGCATGCTTACGACAAACTGAATCATACCTTATCTTTAGGTATCGACCGCAGCTGGCGCCGTAAAGCCATTGCCTGGCTCCGTCCCTTCCGCCCACAGCACATCATGGATGTTGCCACCGGAACGGGAGACTTCGCCATCCTCGCTTGCCGCGAACTGAATCCTGACGAACTGATCGGAACGGATATTTCGGAAGGCATGATGAACGTGGGTCGTGAAAAAGTAAAGAAGGAAGGACTCTCGGACAAAATTTCTTTTGCCCGGGAGGACTGCACTTCTCTCTCCTTTGCCGACAATAGATTTGACGCTATCACCGTAGCATTCGGTATCCGCAATTTTGAAGACCTGGACAAAGGCCTCTCCGAAATGTGTCGTGTACTGAAACCGGGCGGACATCTGGTTATCCTGGAACTGACTACTCCGGATCGCTTCCCCATGAAGCAACTGTTCGCCATCTACTCGAAAGTAGTTATCCCATTGCTTGGCAAACTCCTCTCCAAAGACAACAGTGCCTACCATTATCTGCCGGACACTATCAAAGTATTTCCCCAAGGGAAAGTCATGAAAGGAGTCATATCGAAAGCCGGATTCGGCGAAGTTCATTTCCGACGGTTGACATTTGGTATCTGCACACTTTATACAGCGACAAAATAATGAAGAATGATGAATAATTAATTTAATCCTTTCGTGTCATGGAAAAATACGGTTTAATCGGCTACCCCTTGCGACATTCGTTTTCAATCGGCTACTTTAACGAAAAGTTTAGGTCCGAAGGCATCAATGCGGAATATGTGAATTTCGAGATTCCCAATATCAATGATTTTATGGAAGTTATTGAAGAGAATCCCAACTTGTGCGGGCTCAATGTCACCATCCCCTACAAAGAGCAAGTGATTCCTTTTCTGAACGAACTCGATCGGGATACAGCTAAAATTGGCGCTGTAAACGTCATTAAGATTATCCGCCAACCGAAAGGAAAAGTAAAACTGGTCGGCTACAATTCCGACATCATCGGTTTTACACAATCTATTCAGCCGCTGCTACAACCTCAGCACAAAAAAGCACTGATCCTCGGCACCGGAGGTGCTTCCAAAGCTGTTTATCACGGACTCAAGAATCTGGGTATCGAAAGCGTGTTTGTATCGCGGACACACAAGACCGACGATATGCTGACTTACGAAGAACTGACTCCGGAAATCATGGAGGAATACACCGTAATCGTCAACTGTACTCCGGTAGGAATGTACCCCAAAGTAGATTTCTGCCCCAACATTCCTTACGAACTGCTCACTCCAAACCATTTGCTCTACGATTTGTTATATAATCCAAACGTCACTCTTTTCATGAAAAAGGGAGAAGCACAAGGTGCTGTTACGAAAAACGGTTTGGAAATGCTACTTTTACAGGCATTTGCCGCTTGGGAAATATGGCACCGATAAGATAAAGGTACTGACAGCCGTTTTCTGATAGAGTTAAGAATAAGGGCGTGATATTTTAATTGAGGGGATTTATTATGAAGAAAAGAGCAGTCTACAGCATTATTATTATCATGCTGGTATTTACCAGTTGCACAATCGGCGGGAGTTTTTATATGTTGAACTTCTCCTTGACGCCGAATGCCAAAATATTGTCTAAAGACGCCGATTCATATCCCTATATGTACAGAAACTATCCTTTCCTGCGTCCGTGGGTGGATAGCCTGAAACAAGTGAATGCTCTGAAAGATACATTCATTATCAATCCGCAAGGCATACAGTTACACGCTTTTTACATCGCCGCACCTGCTCCAACCAGTAAAACGGCGGTAATCGTTCATGGATACACCGACAATGCTATCCGTATGTTCATGATCGGCTATCTGTATAATCGTGATCTGGGATATAATATCCTGCTTCCCGACTTGCAACATCAGGGAGAGAGCGAAGGACGAGCCATCCAAATGGGATGGAAAGACAGGATCGATGTTTTGCAATGGATGAACATTGCAAATGAAATCTTTGGAGACAGTACTCAAATGGTAGTACATGGTATCTCAATGGGAGGTGCCACCACAATGATGGTATCCGGCGAAAAGCAGCAACCTTATGTGAAATGTTTTGTAGAGGATTGCGGCTACACCAGTGTATGGGATGAATTTTCGCACGAACTCAAATCTTCCTTCCACCTGCCTGCTTTCCCGTTAATGTACACTACAAGCTGGTTATGCGAGAAAAAATACGGATGGAACTTCAAAGAAGCTTCCTCGCTAAAGCAGGTAGAGAAATGTGAGCTGCCCATGCTGTTTATTCATGGAGACAAAGATACATATGTCCCCACATGGATGGTTTATCCGCTCTATGAAGCAAAGCCGGAACCCAAAGAACTCTGGATCGTACCGGGAGCAGCCCATGCCCTCTCGTACAAAGAGAATAAACAGGAATACACCGACAAAGTACGGGATTTCGTCGGGCGGTATATTCATTAAACCTATTATAACAAGGAGTTTTGGAATCATAACAGAAAAAGTTTCTATATTTGCAAATGTAAAATGATTGTTATGAAATCAATATTGACGCTTATACTTGCTACTTTTCTACTGATTCCACTGCAAGCCCAAGAAAAGGTATATACGGTAGACAACTTGCCAAAAGTACATCTGCAAAATAAAATGCAGTATGTATGCAATCCGGCAGGGATACTTTCGCAAGCTGCTTGTGACACAATAGACACTATGCTCCACGCTCTGGAACAACAGACGGGGATTGAAACGGTAGTTGCCATAGTTCCTTCGATTGGTGATATGGAGTGTTTTGATTTTTGCCATCAGCTGCTCAATCAATGGGGAGTAGGCAAGAAAGGAAAAGATAACGGACTCGTTATCCTGTTAGTCACCGACCAACGCTGCATCCAGTTTTACACCGGATACGGTTTGGAAGGGGTACTTCCCGATGCAATATGCAAACGTATCCAGACTAAATACATGATTCCATATCTGAAAGACGGCAACTGGAATGAAGGAATGGTAGCCGGAATCCGGGCGACTTGCCAGCGACTTGACGGATCAATGGAAAATGAATCGCTTTCTGAATCGAATAATGAATCGATGGATTTCATTTTCGCTGTTATCCTGTTCGCTGTAATCGGTGTAGGGATAGCATTCTTTGCCGCAAGAAATCAGAGCCGTTGCCCCAAATGCGGGAAACATGCCCTGCAAAGAACCGGAAGCAGACTTGTATCACGTGTCAATGGGGTAAAGACGGAAGATGTCACCTATACTTGCAAGAACTGCGGAAATACAATCATACGTCGTCAGCAAAGCTACGATAGCGACTATCACAACAGAGGGGGTGGCGGAGGCGGTCCGTTCATCGGCGGATTTGGAGGCGGCGGCGGATTCGGAGGCAGTGGCGGAGGCTTTAGCGGCGGCAGCTTCGGCGGAGGAATGGGAGGCGGCGGTGGAGCCGGTTCACGATTCTGATCCCTACAGATAATATTAAATAATCAAATACTCATCAAAAAGTAAGAAACATGAAAAAGTCAATTATCATCATTTTAGCCGTTGTGGCTATCCTTGTCATATGGGCAGTCAGTGTATATAACGGTCTTGTCACCATGGATGAGAATGTTAGCGGACAATGGGCAAATGTAGAAACCCAATACCAACGTCGCGCAGACCTGATACCCAATCTTGTAAACACCGTAAAGGGATATGCTTCTCATGAAAAAGAGACATTGGAAGGAGTGGTAGAAGCACGTAGCAAAGCCACACAGATCAAAGTGGATGCCGAAGGTCTGACTCCGGAAAAGCTGGCAGAATATCAAAAAGCACAGGGTGCTGTAACGTCTGCACTTGGCAAATTATTGGCTATCACAGAGAATTATCCTGACTTGAAAGCCAATCAGAATTTCCTTGAATTACAGGCACAGCTGGAAGGTACCGAAAACCGTATCAATGTAGCCCGTAAAAACTTCAATGATGCGGCACAATCGTACAACACCAATATCCGCCGTTTCCCGAAAAACATATTTGCAGGGATGTTCGGATTCGACAAGAAAGCATACTTTGAAGCGGAAGAAGGAAGCGAAAAAGCTCCGAAAGTAGAGTTCTAAAGGATGATTTCTTAAAGAACTTCCAGGCTAAAATCGGAATCGCCGTTACCTGATTTATTCAGATAACGGCGATTCCAGCTCTTAACCACCACGAAAGGACTTCCATAAAAGAGCGTTAAAAAGGAACTTTTGCTCCTGTCTCTTTAACGGTTTAACTAGTCTCTTTCCACTATCAATCAGCATAATGATTAAAATAATACGAACCATTAATTAACACTTTTATGTTTTATTCTTCTTCCGGACGAAGCTTGATAAACAAATAGTTGGCTGTACGAAAAAAAAGCAGTACTTTTGCAGCCGTATACAAAAAATAATTCTTTAACTCATGAGTAATCAACGATACATGATGCGGGGCGTAAGCGCATCAAAAGAAGATGTGCACAACGCCATCAAGAACATCGACAAAGGAATTTTCCCAAAAGCATTCTGCAAAATTATTCCCGATATACTGGGTGGGGACCCGGAATATTGCAACATCATGCACGCCGACGGCGCCGGAACCAAATCTTCCCTTGCTTATATGTACTGGAAAGAAACAGGCGATTTGTCTGTGTGGAAAGGTATTGCACAGGACGCATTGATTATGAATATCGACGACCTTCTTTGTGTAGGCGCTGTAGACAATATCCTCGTTTCTTCAACTATCGGACGCAATAAACTGTTGATTCCCGGCGAAGTAATCTCCGCTATCATCAACGGAACAGACGAATTGCTGGCTGAACTCCGTGAAATGGGTGTAGGCGTATATGCTACCGGTGGCGAGACTGCTGATGTCGGCGACTTGGTTCGTACTATTATCGTAGACTCTACCGTAACCTGCCGCATGAAACGCTCGGACGTTATTAACAATGCCAATATCCGTCCGGGAGATGTCATTGTAGGCCTTGCTTCTTACGGACAGGCTACCTATGAAAAAGAATATAACGGAGGTATGGGCAGCAACGGTCTGACAAGTGCCCGCCACGACGTTTTCGGCAAATACCTCGCAGAGAAATATCCGGAAAGCTATGATGCCGCCGTACCTGAAGAACTGGTTTACTCCGGAGGATTAAAACTGACAGATACTGTAGAGGATTCTCCAATTGACGCAGGTAAACTGGTACTCTCTCCTACCCGCACCTATGCTCCGGTAGTGAAAAAGCTACTTGACACCTTACGTCCGGAAATCCACGGTATGGTTCATTGCTCCGGTGGTGCGCAAACCAAAGTGCTGCATTTCGTAGAAAATGTCCGTGTAGTAAAAGACAATCTTTTCCCTGTTCCTCCTCTGTTCAAGACTATTCAGGAACAAAGCGGTACAGACTGGGCGGAAATGTACAAGGTATTCAATATGGGACACCGTCTTGAAGTTTACCTGTCACCGGAACATGCAGAAGAAGTGATCGCTATTTCCGAATCATTCGGCATTCCTGCACAGATAGTAGGACGTATCGAAGCGTGTGACCAGACTGAATTAATCATTAAAAGCGAGTTCGGAGAATTCAGATACTAAAGAATGGCAGATAACAGTACCATATTAGAAAAACTAGACGGACTTGTAGCCCGTTTTGAAGAAATATCTACCCTCATCACCGATCCGGCAGTAATTGCCGACCAGAAACGTTATGTCAAACTGACCAAAGAATACAAGGATCTGGATGACTTGATGAAAGCCCGCAAAGAATATATCCAACTGTTAGGCAACATCGAGGAAGCCAAAAACATCCTTTCGAATGAGTCGGACGCTGACATGCGTGAAATGGCAAAAGAGGAGATGGACAACAGTCAGGAACGTCTTCCGGCATTAGAAGAAGAAATCAAACTAATGCTCGTTCCTGCCGATCCGCAAGACAGCAAGAACGCCATCCTCGAAATCCGTGGTGGTGCAGGAGGAGACGAAGCCGCAATCTTTGCCGGCGACCTTTTCCGTATGTATGCCAAGTTCTGTGAAACCAAAGGTTGGAAAATGGAAGTATCCAATGCAAATGAAGGAACAGCCGGAGGATACAAAGAAATTGTTTGCAGCGTCACAGGAGATAACGTCTACGGAATATTGAAATATGAATCGGGTGTACACCGCGTACAACGTGTTCCTGCCACAGAGACACAAGGACGTGTGCATACTTCCGCCGCTTCGGTGGCCGTACTCCCCGAAGCCGAAGAATTTGACGTAGTCATCAATGAAGGAGAAATCAAATGGGATACCTTCCGAAGTGGCGGTGCAGGCGGACAGAACGTTAATAAGGTAGAATCCGGTGTACGCTTGCGTTATATCTGGAAGAACCCGAATACAGGCGTTGCAGAAGAAATCCTGATTGAATGTACAGAAACCCGTGACCAACCGAAGAACAAGGAACGCGCCCTGGCACGACTCCGTACCTTTATCTACGACAAGGAACATCAGAAGTACATAGACGACATAGCTTCCAAACGTAAGACAATGGTATCTACCGGCGACCGATCGGCTAAAATCCGGACATACAACTACCCTCAAGGACGTATCACCGATCATCGTATCAACTATACCATCTATAATCTTGCCGCTTTTATGGACGGAGATATTCAAGATTGTATCGATCACCTGATCGTGGCAGAAAATGCGGAACGCCTGAAAGAAAGTGAACTCTAAAAATTATAGTATAGACATGAATAAACAACAGCTATTTGAAAACATAAAACGCAAGAAATCATTCCTTTGCGTAGGGCTTGATACCGACATCAAGAAGATTCCCGAACACCTGTTGAAAGAAGAAGATCCGATCTTCACATTCAACAAAGCGATTATCGACGCAACAGCCGATCTGTGTATCGCTTACAAACCTAATCTCGCTTTTTACGAAAGTATGGGCGTGAAGGGCTGGATCGCATTTGAGAAAACAGTAAAATACATCAAGGAAAACTATCCCGACCAGTTTATTATTGCCGACGCCAAACGTGGCGACATCGGAAACACTTCTGCCATGTATGCCCGTACTTTCTTCGAAGAGCTGGAGATAGATTCCGTCACTGTAGCTCCTTATATGGGTGAAGACAGCGTAACTCCGTTCCTTACTTACGAAGGCAAATGGGTGATCTTACTGGCACTGACTTCTAATAAAGGTTCCCACGACTTCCAGTTGACAGAAGATGCAAACGGCGAACGTCTTTTCGAAAAAGTACTACGCAAATCGCAGGAATGGGCAAATGACGAACGTATGATGTACGTAGTCGGCGCTACTCAAGGACGTGCTTTTGAAGATATTCGTAAGATTGTTCCCAACCACTTCCTGCTCGTTCCCGGTGTCGGAGCGCAAGGCGGTTCGCTTGAAGAAGTTTGCAAATATGGAATGAACAGTACCTGTGGCCTGATTGTTAACTCTTCCCGTGGAATCATCTACGTTGATAAAACAGAAAAGTTTGCCGAAGCTGCAAGGCTTGCCGCCCAAGAAGTACAGGTGCAAATGGCAGAGCAACTGAAAGCGATTCTTTAAAGAGAAGGAATGCCTTACGAAAGAAAGATAATCAACGATCCGGTATTCGGATTCATTAATATCCCAAAGGGGTTACTGTACGATATTGTACGGCATCCCCTTTTGCAGCGTCTTACCCGCATCAAGCAAGTAGGACTCTCGTCAGTAGTATACCCCGGCGCACAACATACTCGTTTCCAGCACTCACTAGGTGCGTTCTATCTGATGAGCGAAGCTATCACCCAACTGACCTCCAAAGGTAACTTTATATTTGACAGCGAAGCTGAAGCCGTACAAGCGGCTATCTTACTGCATGACATCGGACATGGTCCTTTTTCGCATGTGCTTGAAGATACGATTGTACAAGGAGTCTCTCACGAAGAAATCTCCCTTATGCTGATGGAACGAATGAATAAAGAGATGAACGGGCAGCTTAGTCTTGCCATACAGATCTTTAAGGACGAATATCCGAAACGGTTCCTGCATCAGCTTGTCAGTGGTCAATTGGATATGGACCGCCTTGATTATCTTCGTCGTGACAGTTTCTATACCGGTGTTACAGAAGGGAATATCGGTTCTGCCCGCATCATCAAGATGCTTGATGTGGCCGACGACCGTCTCGTAATTGAATCCAAAGGTATCTACTCTATCGAAAATTTCCTGACAGCACGTCGCCTGATGTATTGGCAGGTATATCTGCACAAGACATCGGTAGCCTATGAACGAATGCTTATCAGCACGTTGCTTCGTGCCAAAGAACTGGCATCACAGGGAGTAGAACTGTTTGCTTCGCCGGCCTTACATTTCTTTCTATATAATGACATTAATCATACGGAGTTCCATAACAATCCCGATTGTCTGGAAAATTTCATCCAATTGGATGACAATGATATCTGGACTGCCTTGAAAGTATGGAGCAACCATCCGGATAAAGTTCTTTCCACACTTAGTCTGGGCATGATTAACCGAAATATCTTTAAAGTGGAAAATTCTGCCGAACCTATTGGTGAGGACAGAATAAAAGAGTTAACTTTGCAAATCAGCCAGCAACTAGGCATAACCCTTTCCGAAGCGAACTATTTTGTCTCTACCC
>ERZ1673753.984-NODE-984-length-29743-cov-8.333468_pt1 | contig 29743 bp, 18 predicted proteins | sample MGYA00580201_ERZ1673753 | MGnify/ENA primary metagenome ERZ1673753 (study PRJEB41218, sample SAMN15661747) | gut metagenome | host: Homo sapiens | place: Canada: London | collected 2015-08-20/2019-03-30 | study: EMG produced TPA metagenomics assembly of... | reverse complement strand
AGTTACTGTGGTTGGTTTTGCTAAACAGAAAAAAGAAAGTGTGATTGGAGCAATATCAACCTTAAAACCTGAAAGATTAAAAATTCCAACCAGTAATCTGACTCAAGCCTTAGGTGGTAATGTTGCCGGAATTATATCTTACCAGTTGTCCGGTGAACCTGGAAATGACAATGTGGAATTCTTTATTCGCGGTGTGACAACTTTTGGTTACTCTAAAAGTCCACTGATATTAATCGATAATATCGAATCATCTACTACTGATCTTTCCAGACTGTCCGCAGATGACATTGCTGCTTTCTCTATAATGAAAGATGCAACAGCAACTGCCATTTATGGTGCACGCGGAGCTAATGGAGTCATTTTGATTACTACCAAGCAAGGCAAACCCGGTAAGGTAAAAATTAGTGCCAGAGTGGAAGGTTCATTGTCAGCACCTACAAAAAGAATAGACATGGTAGATCCTATCAGCTATATGAAATACCACAATGAAGCTGTACTCACACGTAATCCGTTAGCTGTCCGGCCTCATACCGATGAGAAAATAGCATCAACAATAGCCGGCAAAAATCCCTATGTATATCCGGCGGTAGACTGGTACAATGAATTATTTAATGATAATGTATTTAATTCACGTGCCAACATCAATATGAGCGGAGGTAGTGAAACTGCCAGATATTATGTTTCTTTAGGCATATCGGATGACAATGGTATCATGAAGGTAGATAAACGAAACAATTATAACAGTAACATTGATTTAAAAAAAATCTATGTACGTTCTAACATTGATATTGATGTGACCAAGACGACTACATTTTCTGTAAAATTCAGTGGCAATTTTGATGATTATACCGGTCCTATTGTAAGCGGCAATGATCTATACCGAAGAGCAATGGCAACAAGTCCTGTTTTATTCCCCAAATATTATATGCCTGATGAAAATCATACATCTACTTCACATATTTTATTTGGTAACGCAGGTGATGGTAATTACATCAATCCCTATGCGGAAATGATACGTGGTTACAAACAATACACCAATTCGGTTATTTCTGCCCAGGCGGAATTAAATCAGAAATTAGATTTTATAACTCCAGGACTTAGTATCAAAGTCTTCGCAAGTACTACCCGAAATTCATACAGCGGACAACAACGTTCTACTTCACCCTTTTATTATTCAATCAGCTATTATGATAAACTAACCGACACATATACTTTAAGGGAGCTGAACCCTAATGGTGGACGGGAAGATTTGGATTATACAGCAGAAGGGAATCAAGTCAGCAGTTCGTATTATTATGAAGCATCTCTCAACTACAACCGTACGTTCCGGGAAAAGCATAATATCACCGGATTATTAGTAGGAGTTCTGAGAGAGAATAAGAGCGGAGGCGCAAGTTCGATACAGACATCTTTACCAGCCCGTAACATTGGATTATCAGGTCGTTTTACATACGCATACGACGGACGATATTTTGCTGAAGCAAACTTTGGTTACAATGGTTCCGAAAGATTTGCCAAAAATGAACGATTCGGACTCTTTCCTTCGATAGGAGCAGGCTGGATGATCTCCGAAGAAAAGTTTTGGAGTCAAGACCTTAAGAATATTATCAATAAACTGAAACTAAAAGGAACTTACGGTTTGGTAGGTAACGACAATATTGGTGCATGGAATGACAGATTCTTTTATATGTCCGAGGTAAATCTAAACGGTAGTGGTGCAAATTTCAGTTGGGGACAAGATTTTGAACGGAATGTCGGTACTATCGACATGATACGCTATCGAAATGACAAAATCAAATGGGAAATTGCTCAAAAAATGAATTTAGGTCTCGAAGTTGGGCTATTTAATATATTTGACATACAATTCGATTACTTCACCGAATATCGAAAAAACATCTTTGGCGAACGCCAAACCATCCCGTATGAAATGGGATTCAGTGCACCTCTTTATGCTAATAAAGGAGAAGCTTCTTCACATGGATTCGAAGTGCAGGTAGATGCCAACCACGCTTTCAATAAAAACTTCTGGTTAGGAGTGCGTGGCAATTTCACTTATGCAACAGGCAAATATGAGCATGTAGAAGAACCCTATCGTCCTTACCCTTGGCTTAGTCATATTGGAAAACGTATTAATCAGACTTATGGATTAATAGCGGAAAGACTGTTCATTGATGAAGAAGATATTGCAAATTCACCTGTTCAGACATATGGTGAATATATGCCCGGTGACATAAAATACAAAGATGTAAATAATGACGGAATAATTAATGATGAAGATATTGTTCCAATAGGGATTTCCTCTTCTCCAGAAATTGTATACGGCTTCGGAGTGTCGATGGGATACAAGAATTTTGATATTTCTTGTTTCTTTCAAGGAGCAGCGAGATCTTCTTTCTTTATTAATTCCAAAGCAACAAATCCTTTCATGCAAATGGATTTCGGAGGAAATAACCTCAATGGTATGATGCAAGCATATGCGGATGATTACTGGTCTGAATCGAATCGTAATATATACGCTACTTTCCCAAGATTGTCAACTACTGACATTGCAAACAATAACAGAAACAGTACATGGTGGTTACGCGACGGTTCTTACTTGCGTTTAAAATCAGTCGAAATCGGATATACATTACCTAAAAGGCTGACCAGCCATCTAGGTATGTCCAATTTGAGAATCTATGCCAGCGGACTAAATCTTTTCGCATGGAATCGTTTTAAATTATGGGATGTAGAACAAGGAAACGACGGAATGCAATATCCTATTCAGGCAGTTTACAATTTTGGTATTAACTTAAGCTTCTGATTACATTATGAAATACAAACATTTATTCACTAGTACATTATTGGCGATATTAATCACATCCTGCAACTATCTTGATATCGTGCCGGATAATATCGCAACGCTTGAAATGGCATTCAACACTCGGGCTAATGCTGAAAAATATTTAGCCACCTGCTATAACTTCGTACCTGCAGCAGCCAATCTTGATCACAACTCCGGCCTCATCTGCGGTGGAGAAATGTGGTATCTGAAACCAGAGTCCCACTACTATAAAAATATAACCTCATTCAACATTGCACGTGGTATGCAAAACTCTAACGACCCCTTACTAAATTACTGGGATGGAGGTCAGGGAGGCTACAACATATTCAGAGGAATCCATGAATGCAATATTTTTATAGACAACATCGATCGCGTACCTGACATGCGTATGGAAGAGAAAAATAAATGGAAAGCCGAAGTGATGACTCTGAAAGCATATTATATTTATTATCTCATGTTGCACTATGGGCCCATTCCTTTACTTAAAGAGAACATCAGCGTAGAAGCAGACTTAGATATGATGCAACTGGAGAGAGAAACGATTAATGATATCGTCACTTATACAACTGATTTATTGGATGAAGCCATGAACATCCCTTCCGGATTAACATTCAATGTGACTTCTCCACGCACGGAATTAGGGCGTATCACATTACCTATTGCGAAAGCAATCAAGGCTAAATTACTAATACTGGCTGCCAGTCCTTTATTCAACGGCAATACGATGTATGCTGAATTTGTCAATTCAGAAGGGATACCTTTCTTCGACCAAGAGTATAAAAAGGAAAAATGGGAGGCGGCAGCCGCAGCGTGCCTGGATGCCATCAACACTGCCCACGAAGCCGGAGCTTCTTTATACAAATTTGATGAGAAGCTAAATTATACTCCTTCATCAACTTTACAACAAGAGTTGACACTACGTAACACAATTACCGGTCGTTTTAATTCTGAAATAATATGGGCATTAGGTTCCAATGCAACAGATGGAATACAGAATCTATGCCAAGCGCATTTAACCAGCTATTCATTGGGGAACAGAATGATTCGTAGTTGCTCACAACTTGTGCCGTCATTAGAAATTGTAGAACAATTCTATACAGCGAACGGAGTCCCGATGGATGAGGATAAAGATTATGAATATGAAAACAGATATAAACTGACAACAACTCCAGAAGATGATCCTATTCATTTTACACCAAACTACACAACTATCAAGATGCATTTAAACAGAGAGCCTCGTTTTTATGCCTATATTGGTTTTGATGGTGGAAAATGGTTCTCCATCGAATGCTGTAACGACAATGAAACGAGCTCCTATCCTATCAAATCAAAGAAAGGAGATATTGCCGGCGTTTCAGACGAACTATATTCACCGACAGGTTATTTCACAAAGAAATTGGTTAGTTATCAAAACGTAAACACCAGTGCGACCAATATCAATTACGTATATTCTTTCCCGATTATTCGCCTGTCCGATCTATACCTGCTATATGCAGAAGCTCTCAACGAGCTTAATGAAACTCCGACTACAGATGTATACTACTATGTACAACAGGTCAGGAATAAAGCCGGTCTGGATGAAGGAGGTTCTTTGGTAAATACATGGCGTAATCATTCCAACCGCCCGGATAAGCCAACCACCCAAAGAGGAATGCGTGAAATTATACAGAAAGAGCGAATGATAGAGCTTGCATTCGAAGGCCATCGTTACCATGATGTACGCAGATGGAAGTTAGGCTCTACATATCTGAATACTCAGATAAAAGGCTGGTCGGTATTAGAGCAGGACCCGGAGTACTTTTATAATGCACGAGTTCTCTTCACGAGAAAATTCATGCCAAGAGATTATTTATGGCCTATTAAGACAAATTCTATCAACAGAAATCCGAAACTTGTTCAGAATCCTCAATGGTAACTTTTAACATAAAAATGACAAAGATGAAAAATATAGCTTTTATACTTTTAATACTTGCAGCAGTTTGTTTTGCAAACTGCGCCGGTGATTACGAGGCCGAACCACGCGGTACGAATGATGGAAAAGCTCCGGCACCGATTACTAATATATCGGTGAAGAATGTAAACGGAGGAGCTATTATTAAATATACTCCTTCCGATGATGTCGATTTATTATACGTCAAAGCTATCTTCACTAATACCCGCGGAGAACAGCAGGAAGTAAGATCTTCCATGTATGTAGATTCTTTGGTAATAGAAGGGCTGGGGGATACACAAAAGAGAGAGGTCAAACTTTACTCTGTAGACCGCCACGAAAACTATTCCACACCGGCTATCGTGACTATTGAGCCTCTGACTCCTGCAGTCGTTCAGACACAAGAATCATTAAAAGTGACTGAAAGTTTTGGAGGTTTCTTCCTCGATTTCAATAATGCAGCAAGAAGTGCATTATCTTTCTACATTTACAAATGGGTAGATGAGCACAATGAATACGAGATCCATGACGTATACTCCTCACAACAGGAAGAAGGCCGCCTGACTATAAAAGGCTTAGAACATAAATTATTGAAATTAGCCATCTTCGTTAGGGATAAATGGGAAAACACTTCCGACACATTGTATGCCGAAATTACTCCTTGGAAAGAAAGCTTATTAGATAAAACAAAATTCCAACTTGTCAAAGTTATGGATGATGTCAGCTGGGATTACCACGAAGGTTATCATTCCCGTCTATGGGACGGGCAAATAGGTGGATGGAACTGGGGACATACCGAATACCCGATACCTTTCCCGCATGCCTTCAGTATTGATTTGAATGTCAATGTACGTCTCAGCCAATTCCAATTCTGGCAACGTCTGGACAGCCAAGACTTATTATATGCCCATGGAGCTCCCAAGTACTTCAAATTATATGGCTGCGAAGAGGGTAAAGATTTGCAGAATCCGGATAACTGGGTGGTATTATTTGATGGAGAAATGAAGAAACCATCCGGCGGGGCATTTGGTGATGCGCTTACTCAGGAAGATATTGAGGAAGCCCAAAGAGGCCATGTATTTACCCTCAACCAAGATGTACCATTCATTCGCTACTTCCGGTTCCAGAGTTTAATGTCATGGTCGGGAATGGAAACATCAGTTATGTCAGAAATCACTCTTTGGGGAGATATCCAAGGTGAAGAATAACCTTATAAAATAGCCAGAAATGAAAAAAGTAATATATATAATAACTACTATTCTCCTGTGTATGACCTCCTGCACAGATATTCATGATACCTATTCTGAATATATCAAAGACGGAGAACAAATTTATGTAGGAAAGCTGGCGGATGTAAAAATACATCCGGGATTTCAGCGCATGATGATAACGGGGTCTATGAAATATCTAGCCACAGCAAAGACTTGCATAATAGAACTTGTAGGTTACGACAAGGTTTTCACAACAGACATTGACAGAACGCAACCTGAATTCAGTTATGAAATCAAAGATGTGGAAGAAGGCAACTATTACGTTAAAATAACCACAAAGGATAAAGAAGGTAATACCTCACTATCCGAAACCTACAATGTAGATGTATACGGAACGGAGCACATAGCGACTTATTATCCCAAGCGAATTACCGATATACAATTCGTCATTGCCGACAACTCGCTCAACTTAATTTGGAATCAGGCAGACAATGTGGTGGAAGCAATAGTTAAGTACTATGATTCAAATGAGCAACTACTAACTTTAACAGTGAAAGGAGATGCTGCTTCAACCAATTTACCTGATTGGAAAGCTACTTCTATATTAACAGTAGAAACACGAATCCTACCCAGCGAAACAGCATTGGATATCGTATCCCTGCCCATTTCAGAATACACTTTGCCCGACGATCCGATTGTAGAAATCCCCAGAACTAACTTTGCCAACGCAAATATGCCTTCAGATGTTGTAAACGGTTATGGCGGTTCAGTAGAAAAGTTATGGAACAATGATACATGGAATTATGACAGCGGTTATCATGCCAGCGATAATCAAGGAGTTCCTCATCATCTGACCATTGACATGGGACTTACAGCAACGATTACCGAATGCGAACTGTTCTTTACCGGATATGAAAGAACAGACTGGATGCCTCGATTATTCCAAATATGGGGAATTGAAGATGTAGAAGACCTGGAAAGCCATGAACCGGATGTTCCATCTATAAACCCGGCTTGGGAAGAAAGTGCGAAAGCAAAAGGATGGAAACAGCTGACTACAAAAAACATTTCTGTTTCCGGTTGGCAACCCAGTATTAAGTTCGCCTGCGATAAAGAACACGAAAATATAAGATACATCAGATACCGTATTGTAGAATCACTCTCAGCTCCACACGTAGGAATGGGGGCCTATGGTTCCGCCAGCGAAATCAAGTTCTGGGGTAAAAAGGTTAGTTTGTTACAGTGATAACAGTTGAATTTGTTTTTGCATAGGAGTGTATACAAAAAAAGAATGATACATTCCTATGTAAAAAACAAATTTGTATCTTGAATCCAAAAGACCGAAAGTTAATATGAAAAGAGTACCATTGAGTTTATTCACGTTTTTATTCCTCCTATCCGGATTATGTGCAGCACCTACCAAGACTGTCTGGCAAATCGGGGAGAAAAATCATAGTGCCAGTGAGTTGGCATTGTCCCCTGACAAATACAAAGAGTTTCTGGCAAACGATTTTGGTTGGGAGGACAGGTTTTATATCATTGGATTGTCTTCCCCTCAAAAAGATTTTCCTTATGTTCTGCCGGGGCCTGCCGATCATTGGGGAGGAACAAGTTATACTGCCGGTATACGGACTCATGTTTTAAACATACTCTTTGGTATGAAGGAAGTTCCCGAAACGGACTCATGGAAATTAATCATAGACCTATTAGATACTCACCACGAATTTCCGGCACTATTTAAAATAACGATCAACGGAAAATCATGGAAATATGCCCTTCCCAAAGGAAGTGGAAAATCAATAGACGGTGACTATTCACAAATCAAACCGCATACGATCGAAATTCCTCTGAACTCCGGAGTGATCAGAAAAGGAAGCAACTCCATCGCGCTTACAAGTCTCGAAGGCTCATGGATTCTCTTCGATGATATCAGACTTATGGGGCCGGATAATGCTGAACTAAATGAAGTCAACAAATCCGTTTATCTCCGGGATGTTAAAGCTGCGGACTTTCAAACCACCAGTCCTGTAGCCCAACCACTATTAGTAGACATAGAACATCTTTCCGGGCATCCTCTCCTTGAAGTGAAAGTAGATGGAAAAAAGATACTGGAACAACGTTTGGAAAAAGGAAGATACATACTAGAAGCTCCGATGCCAGTTGTCAAGTCTCCCAAGACAAGCCATTACATCATATCCGCCGATGGTGCAATCTTAGATAAAGGAATGATCAGACGCGCACCTCACAATACAATCACACTGGCCGATTACATCGATACACGAATGGGAACTGCGCACTCCCGTTGGATGATAGCACCAGGTCCGTGGATGCCATTCAGCATGGTCAAATTAAGTCCGGACAATCAGGATAGCGGTTGGCAATCGGGATATGATCCTTCATTCGAGAGCATAGGTACGTTTAGCCACATACACGAATGGACCATGGCGGGTCTGGGCATCATGCCTGCCAACGGTCCTTTAAAAACGGAGATAGGCAGCCAGTCTTCCTTAGTCAAAGATGCCAATTCGTATCGTTCAGCCATCGACAAAACAAGTGAAGAAACGAAAGTCGGATATTATAAAGTAGACTTGACCGATTATCAAATCAAGGCGGAACTAACTGCCACCTCCCGGTGTGGTTTTCAGCGTTATACATATCCGCAAGATAAGGATGCCCGTGTCATGATCGACCTGAAAATCCCTAGTGAATACGATTACCAAATTGTTGAAGGAAGTATAAAGCAAACAGGAGCACGACGGATCGAAGGATTCAGCAAGCAGCTATCCAAAAATGTATGGTCGGCGGATGCGGATCAGAACTATACAATTTATTTCGTGATTGAATTCAATAAAGATATCAAGAAATTTGGAGGATGGCACGATCATACTTTATGGGAAACAGATACTATGACAGCCAGCTACCCTCAGCGATTCGGCTGTTATGCCGAATTTGATACTACCGATCATCCAGAAGTTATGGTACGTTCCGGAATATCTTATGTAGATATGGCAGGGGCTTCCAACAATCTTTCCAATGAGATAACGGAACCATTCGGGTGGAATTTTGAAGCTGTACGCAAACATCAGTCGGATAGTTGGAATAATATTTTAAACAGAGTCCGGATATACAGCAACGATTATCGGGAAAAGGTAAGATTTTACACCAATTTATACCGTGCTTTCTGCCGGAATACTTTCAGTGATGCAGACTGCAGATGGGTGGATGCAGCAGGCAACATTCAAAAGCTGGACGACCCGGATGCTGTCGCTTTGGGATGCGATGCCTTCTGGAATACTTTTTGGAATCTGAATCAGGTATGGAATCTGATTGCTCCCGAGTGGTCATCCAGATGGGTAAAATCGCAGTTGGCTATGTATGACGCCAACGGATGGCTGGCAAAAGGCCCCAGCGGAATGAAATACATACCTGTAATGGTGGCCGAACATGAGATTCCCCTTTTAGTAAGTACTTACCAAATGGGAATACGGAATTACGATGCAGAAAAAATGTTCCGGGCAATCGTAAAGATGCAAACTACCCCAGCTCAACGTGTAGCCAATGGGTTTGCCGGCAACAGAGATTTGGAAACTTATCTGCAACATCAATATGTACCTGCCGACAAAGGACGTTTTTCTAACACATTAGAATACTCTTATGACGACTGGACAGTCTCTCAACTAGCAAAAGCACTGGGAAAAGAGGAATATTACCGAACATTCTCCAACAGAGGCAACTGGTGGAAAAACGCAATCAACCCGGCGACAGGTTATGCCCAAATGCGCTACAGCAATGGAGAATGGGAAAAGAACTTTGATCCGTTCAAATCAGGAGCTAACCATCATTATGTAGAGGGAAACGCCTGGCAACTTACTTTTTTTGTACCTCAGAACGTTCCCGCACTCACCGAAATTATCGGTAAAGAGCTCTTCATCGACCGGCTGTCATGGGGATTCAAAGCCAGTGAGCCATGGAGGTATAATGCCCCGGGAGACCAGTATTGGGACTTTCCAGTAGTACAAGGTAACCAGCAATCCATGCACTTCGCCTTTCTATTCAACTGGGCAGGCCAACCGTGGCAAACGCAACGGTGGAGCCGTTCCATTATCGACCGCTATTATGGCTTTGACACATCAAATGCCTATTTGGGAGACGAAGACCAAGGACAAATGAGCGCTTGGTTTGTCATGGCTGCATTGGGATTATTCCAGACGGACGGAGGTTGTAACGCAGAACCTGTTTATGAACTGGGGAGTCCTCTGTTTGAAAAAATAAAAATAGATTTGGGAAAACATTTCGGTAGAGGAAAGCAATTTATCATCAAAGCTATCAATACTTCGCGGGAAAATAAGTACATCCAGTCCGCTAAACTAAATGGCAAGAAGCTGAGTTCCTTCAAGTTTCCGGCAAAAGAACTGCTCAAAGGCGGCACATTGGAACTTGAAATGGGAAATCGTCCGAATAAAAATTGGGGAATCAAATAATATCATAAAAAAAATAGTAACAAATGAAAAAGATCTTACTCAGTCTTATCACAGCAGCCGTTTTATTATCATGTCAGTCATCACGTGACACATCACACAAGTATACAGCCATCACTCCGGGAGTAGAATGGCTCGACACCAACAACGAGAAAATAAATGCTCACGGAGGCGGTATATTATATCACGAGGGAATTTATTACTGGTATGGCGAATGTAAAAGTGATTCCACTTACTGGAATCCCAATGTTCCCGGTTGGGAATGTTATCGTACGGAAGCCGGTGGAGTAAATTGTTACTCTTCCAAGGACCTTCTCAACTGGAAATATGAAGGACTCGTTCTCCAACCGGAAATGTCTGACACACAATCCGATCTCCATCCTTCCAAAGTGCTGGAGAGACCTAAAGTTATATACAATGACAAAACCAAGAAATTTGTAATGTGGCTGCACGTGGACAGTGACGACTACAATAAAGCTGCTGCCGGAGTCGCTGTTTCCGATTCACCGACTGGTGTTTTCACCTATCTGGGTTCGATGCACCCGAACGGGCAAATCAGCCGGGACATGACCCTATTCAAAGATGACGACGGCAAAGCTTATCATATCTACTCTTCCGAACAGAATTCTACATTATATATCAGTTTGCTGTCCGACGATTACCTGAAACCTTCCGGCACTTTCACACGCAATTTCGCAGGTAAATTCCGGGAAGCCCCTGCTGTGTTCAAACACAACGGACTATACTACGTCATCAGTTCGGGATGTACCGGCTGGAGTCCCAATGAAGCGGAATATGCAGTGGCTACCCAAATTTTAGGACCATGGACCGTAAAAGGAAATCCTTGTGTAGGAAAAGATGCCGACAAAACCTTCTATGGACAAAGTACCCATGTACTGCCGATTCAAGGAAAGAAAGACGCATACATAGCCATGTTTGACAAATGGAATAAAACAGACCTAATTCACTCAACCTATATCTGGTTGCCTATACAGTTCCGTGAAGACGGAAGCATGGCTATTCAATGGCTGGATAGCTGGTCACCTGATACATACGAATTCTAATTAAGATATAGCAACGGCATATCATTTTCTAAAAGGAACTCACATGAGAAAGATAAAAATTAAAGAAATCGTTTGTATCATCGGATTGTTGGGAACTCTCACAGCTCATTCTCAAAATACAGTCTGGCAAATAGGAAACAAAGATAAATCCGCCAAAGAGTTCAAGTTCTATAAAAACGATTATCGGAACTACATCAATGATGTTTATCTATACGAAGTAGGGAGAAATCATTCTGCTGATTTTCCTTACTTTCTGCCGGGGCCTAGTGATGCCTGGGCAGGTGGCATATCAGGGCAGGCTGTTATTGGCTTTTCATTGGCCGAAGCTCCTTCTCCGACAACCCAAATACAACTACGACTTCTATTTGCAGAAACTCATCCTTCCTCACCTCCCCGACTGGAGGTGAGGCTCAACAGCTTCGAGAAATCCATCCAAACACCCGAAGGCACAAATCCAGAATATCTGAACACAAAAGAAACAGCTTCAAAAGAGTTATCCGTCACACTTGACATTCCGGCTGATGAGTTCTGAGCAGGAAACAACACACTCACGATCCAAAACATATCAGGTAGTTGGGTAGCATTCGACCAGATAAAGCTGACATCTGACTCTCCTCTGCAAACAAACAATCTTACGACCAAAGCCAGTCTCGTATCTTCCGCCTTCTCTCCTGTATTGGTGGTCGGAAAGAAAAAAGAACTGAGACAGCCGGTCAAAATAAAAGCAGTCAACTGGCATCATAAAAAGAGACCGGTGGAACTGCAAGTCGGTAATTTTCCACCGGAAAGATACGTATTGACCCCCGGAATAAATAACATTGAGACATCCATTCCGGAAGTCACCGCTCCATGTGAGTTACCGATCATACTGAAAGAACAAGGAAAAGCCGTCAGCAAAATCAATGAAAAGGCAACTCCTGTCAAGAAATGGACAGTATATCTCGTTCAGCATACTCACACAGATATAGGCTACACCAAACCTCAAACCGAAATCCTGTCGGAACATCTCCGGTATATAGACTATGCCATTGAATACTGCGAACAGACAAAAGACTACACAGATGATGCGAAGTTCAGATGGACCTGCGAATCGGCATGGGCTGTAGACGAGTATTTGAAAAACAGACCGGAAGAACAAGTAAACAAACTAAAAAAATACATTGCCAAAGGACAAATAGAAGTTGCATCCATGTATTTCAATATGTCGGAGATTGTAGACGAAAGCTCTTTCAAGACTTTCCTCCAGCCCGTCAAAGAATTCAGAAAACATGGAATTCCCTCTACGCTGGCCATGCAGAATGACGTCAACGGAATTGCATGGTGTCTGGCAGATTATCTGCCGGACCTCGGGATAAAATACCTGTGGATGGGAGAACACCATTACAAATCGCAGGTTCCGTTTAATATGCCGACTGTCTTCCAATGGGAATCTCCGTCAGGTAAACCGATCCTAACTTACCGTGCCGACCATTATAATACTGGCAATTTCTGGGGAATAGAGCAGGGAGACATTCAAAAGACAGAACCGAAGTTACTACATTATTTATCAGAACTGGAGCGTAAGCATTATCCGTTTGATGCAGTAGGCATACAATACTCCGGTTATTTCACGGATAATTCACCGCCCTCCATCATTGAATGCAAACTCATCAGAGAGTGGAATGAAAAGTACGCATATCCTAAGCTACGAAGTGCCACTGCATCCGAATTTCTAGATTATATAACGAAGCGATACGGGGATAAAATTCCCGCATACAGAGCCGCATATCCAGACTGGTGGACAGACGGTTTCGGTTCTGCCGCAAGAGAAACAGCGGCTTCACGCAAAACTCATTCGGATATGACAGCGGTAGAAGGGCTACTGTCTATGGCTGTATTAAAAGACAAATGCCTGCCACAGACCACTCACCAACGAATAGAGCACATACATGAAAGCCTGCTATTCTATGATGAACACACGTTCGGAGCATCCGAAAGCGTCAGTGATCCGTTGTGCGAAAACAGTCAGGTGCAATGGGGAGAAAAGTCAGCCTATGCATGGGAAGCAGTCAAAAGAACACAAATGCTGTATGAAACCTCCGTCGGTTTACTTCAAGGAGACCTCCGCAGAGGCAAGAACCCGACCCTTACGATTTTCAATACGTTGAACTGGAAACGTTCGGAGATGCTGACTGTATATATTGATTTTGAAGTGATCCCCCGAAACCAATTCTTCGAAATAACAGACTTTCAAGGACATTCGTTGAAAGTTCAACCGATCCGTTATCGCAGAGAAGGGTGCTACTATGCAATTTTCGCAGAGGATATTCCGCCTATGGGATACAAGACGTTTGAAATTGTCTTCAAACAACCGTCTACTGATACAGGAACTATTACAATAAACAATGCCAGTATCGAAAATCATTTCTACAAACTACAACTCAACCCGGACAAAGGAACGATCCAAAGTTTGTATGATAAAGAATTGAATTGTGAACTGGTCGATAGTTCGTCTCCATGGGAACTGGGTGCTTTTATCTATGAGAAATTAGGTAATCGTGACCAATTGGCCCAATATCGCCTGGATGATTACAACAGAACAGGATTGAGTGAGTGCCGGATCATCGACAGTTCGAATGGACCTATTTATCAACGTATCCTGTTGCAGGGAAAATCTCCGGGAACAGACGAAGCATTCGGGGTCAATCTGGAAATTAAATTATATCATGATACCAAACGAATAGAACTGGAGTACGCAATCAAGCGTCTGCCGGAAACGGATCCCTCAGGGATATACGTTGCTTTTCCCTTCCAACTGCCCGAAGGAAAACTGGCATTCGACGTTCAGGGCGGAACAGTTATATCTGGCAAGAATCAACTGGAAGGGACATCTACAGACTGGAATACTGTTCAAAACTTTGTATCGGTACAAAATAATCAGGCGCAAATTATTATAGGAAGCAGCCTCATCCCCCTCTATCAACTAGGAGACATAAATCTCGGTAAATTTCAATATCAGAAACAATACGAAAGGCCTCATGTCTACTCGTGGGTGATGAATAATTACTGGAATACCAACTTCAAAGCTTCCCAAGAAGGAGAGTTCCGTTGGAGTTACCATCTGACCTCTTCCGTTGACCCATCTAACAACCTTGCTACCAAGTTTGGCTGGAGCTCACGTATTCCTCTATATGCCCGGGTAATGCCGACAGGAACAGAGAATCATAAACCCACAGAGTACTCAGCCTTCCATTTTGAGAAAGACAATTTCCTGATGACTTCATGTACCCCCTCTAAAGAAGAAGGTTATATACTACTGAACATTAGAGAGATAGATGGAAAGAGAACCAACCTCAGGATTTTAAATGAAGACGGGCAAACCGTCCCCTTCACAATAGTAAACGCTATTGAAGAGAAATTGGAAAATGAAACGTCAGAGCATATATTTGAGGGGTACCAGAATAAATTTATAAAGATAAAACGTTTTTAATCAAAAGAATCAAATGCGTAGTCTACCCTAAAAAACGGAAGAATCATCACCACAAAGAGACGAGGAGATGTCAAAAGTCAGTAGCAACTCTCCTAATACTATTGACTTTTGCCCCTCATCATCTGTCAGAACGACCGGAAAGTATCTGCTCCAAACTTTCATCGACCACTCCCGCCAACTGAAGATTGGACAGCAAGCGGTCATAAGAAATCCTCCCTACTCCTTCCATTTTCAGCAGCCATCTCCATCCCTTTCCCGATACTAATTCCAGCAGTTGCCCTACCGTCCGGATTTCTTCTTTATACAAGACATTAGTCAGCCTCGTATCGGCCACTTTGCCGACAGACAATTGGAGTACCCTTTCTTCCTGATTCAAATTTATATTCTTGCTTTTATCCGCCAAAGACTGAAAACGGGCATCTATGATATGTTTCCGATAAGTAGCCAACACATTCTTTCTCACTTTCAGTCCTCTGAGATGAGAATTATAAATCTGTAACGCCCTGTCATAAGTAATTCGATGCCGACCGGCAACTTTCTCTATTGACTCCCCCATAGAGATGGAGTAGAAAATATCACGGGCTCCGGGATGAACAATCAATTGGGAAAGTTCACGAATAATAATTTCATATAGAGGTTTACACGTTTTCTGTGTTCGCAATACATATAGCAGATCATCATATCTGGAAATAATAAAGTCGCGTTCCAGCTTTTTCTCTTCCACAATCTTTGCCAGATAATCCGCTTGCAATCCAAGCCTTTTGTGAGCTTCGAGATAGGCAGTCAGACTTTCGTCATCCAAGAACAGTTGGTTGCCCATCCGGCAACTGGTAATGTAACCGAGATTCGCCCAGTTTCGCAGAGTTGCTTCCTGAACGCCATGTCTTTCAGACATTTGTTTTGTTGTGAGCCAATAGGACATAAAAAAACGGAACTAAGTTAATACTCTTACCTAGTTCCGTACCTTTTATATTATAAAAGAGTACGGAACTGTCACATCCCGCTAATAGGAGGTAGTAACGGCTACCTGATGTATACGGGCAGACAGCCCGTACTCTATGAGAAGTCATAGAAGTACAGGCGTCTTCCCGGCATACATCAAAAAAATCCGTTACAATTTCCTATTAGCCGAGGAAACGCGCAATCGCACACCTTTAAACGGTATGCTACGTTCCGATGACAAAGTTACAAATAGTTTTCGGAAAATAACAAAAGAGGCTAATAAATGTTTTGGGAAAATTAGAAACAAAGCAATCGTCACTATTATATAAATTCAAAAGACTATGTTGTAACAATTAACATTACCAACCCATCATTTTATATTATATAAAAGTAGAACAGAATCTGAATTATTTCACAATATCATTCAGATCAAAGTAGAGCAAACGTGTAGCAGAATCCACATCTTCATCATTCAATGGGACAAAACCGTTTTTCATATAAAAAGGAACAGCAGCCGCATACGCATCAACAGTTAAAAAACGGCAACCTGTTTTATTCTCAATAATAAAATAACTTTTAATAAAATTCAATAGGAATGAGCCTATTGATTGACCTTTTACAGACAAGTCAACACCCAAACGACAAATCTTTGCAGCAGGATAGCTTTTTAAACGCTTCTCATTCACAAACCGATGTTTGCGGAAACGATTGAATTCAGTTTTATTTTCAAAATCAGACAAAGAGATCCTGTCATTGGCAAGACTGAAATAAGCAACCGATCGCTGATTAACTTTATTCTCAAGTACATAACTGACAGCCAGCAAAGCTTCCCGATACAGGAAAGATTCATTCAAAATAAAATCGTTCAAGTCGGTATCTCCGCAATCGAACGATTCTATTTTTTCTGAGGTATCTAGTTTACGCATCTCATACGTTGTCTCTATTAACTGACGATCCATATCTATTTTTTAAATATTTTCATTGCCAGTTCATAGTCCTTCAATCTTTTTGCCCGCTGCTCGGGGGTCTCCCTGCGTTTTTCTTTCATCCGCTCTTCAAACCGCCGTGCATCTTCTCCGAAAAGTATCGGAGTTTCTTTAATCGGTCTTGCCATACTCACCTATCTCCTTTCTTCATTTAATACGCTACAAAAGTAACCTAATAAATCGGGAAGTGCAAGTAACCAGGAATTTATCTTCGAGACATATATGTCTCAAATACACTCACTATATCTTCTCTATATTTCTTTATATCAAAAAGAAATACTACCTTTGCTCCAATGAGCTGAATATAAATAGAAAATAAAGCAACAACAAACTATAAAAGCATTCAAGAATCATGAACACACAGATAGACTTTAATGACATCCCTAAGAATTATTTATACTGTACCCACAACAAATGTCCACGCCACAGCAAATGCCTCCGCTATCAGGCTGCCCTCTGCATACCGCAAACAACTCCTTACTATTCGGCAGTAAACCCAAGCCACATAGCAGGCAACGAAACCAACTGTACTTTTTTCAGTCCGTTCCGCACTGTCCTCTTTGCCTCCGGCATGGACCATCTGCTCGATAACATTCCGCATGCCATGGCCGTCACCATACGCAAAGAAATGTACTCCCTAATGGGACGTAACATGTATTATCGCATCCGCAACAAAGAGCGCCTTTTACACCCTGACGAACAAAAGCAAATTGCCGCCATCTTCTCAAAACATGGAATCAAGTTTAAGCCTGCATTCGATAAATACATAGAGAAATACGATTGGTAAAAGTAAAGATAAGCAATCATTATCAGACTATTACTAAGTAGTATTATTCTCACCGCAATGAGAAGATTTTCTCATAGGCATGAGAATTTTTTCTCAATGCAATGAGAATTTTTTCTCACCACAGTGAGAAAATTTTCTCATCGTAGTGAGAATGGTTTGAGAAAAGTAAGAAGAATAAGTTATTACACTAAAGAAACTTTCACGTTACAGCTATTATCTTATTTGCCTAACCTGCCTTATCGATAAGGTCTACTATCATTCGGGCAAAATCTTCTACAACCTTTTTGTTTTCATGCTGGCTTAAAACGTCCTCTCTATGTGTGTCCAGTGCAAGATCCTCTTCCAATCTCTCCAATTCCGCCTTTCCGCACTTTATCAACTGGTCTTTTTTGCACATATTCCAGGGGACAAAGGTCTTGCAGATAAAAAGTTCTATACCGGGAACCAACATAATCGATCCCAGCGAGATGCCATCCGGACTGGTAAACCATGCGGGATGCAGTAATTCCTTCATTTCATCATCAGTCAGAAACAAATCATCGTTATTATACCGCATCGCAGTATTGACTTTAAAATATCTTTTTATCAAATCCTCTCCGGTTAGTTCCAGTCCCATCCGAAGGGCATATCTGCTGAAAAAATGAGGAGGATAAAAAGTAACACCGGGAAGACTGCCTTCTTTAATCGGCAGGTCGTACCGATAAACGTACTTGCCATGATCCGTTTCTCTGATACAAATCAGAAAAGCATCAAGGCACTGTTTCAACCGTCTCTTACTTTTAGCACAGAATATCAAAATCCATTTATTCTTTCTCTGCGAAGTGACCGTAGAGAAAAGAAAAGCAGGAAACCGGCTTTGCTTTCGAAGGGCCTTCATGGCATCAGGCGATTTCTTTTGCAGAATCTCGTATACACCCGCATAATCATTTGCCACTTCATACGCCAATTCTTCGTACGACATTTGTGAAGTTATCATATCTTTGATTTTTAATGATTGTTATCAGCCGACAGTGAGAACTGACGGAACTGCCACCAAAGCATCCCTCCTGCAATCAGACTGGCTATCAAATCAGAGATAGGCATACTGATCCACACGCCGAGCTGCCCGTAAAACCGGGGAAGAATCAACAGGCAAGGAATCAGTACAAGCACCTGACGGGAAATAGAGAGAAAGATAGCCTTGCTCGCCATACCGATACTCTGGAAGAAGTTGGAAGTCACCATCTGAAAACCGACAATCGGGAAAAACATCACAACAATCCGTAAGCCCTTTGCCGAGATATTCACCAATTCTTCGTGCGTCGTAAAGATAGAAACAGCCAGTTGCGGAATAAACATTCCCATCAGAAAACCGATGGTTGTAACAATGGTCGCGGCATAAATCGTTATTTTCAGCACTTGCGTCACGCGCGGATACTGTTTGGCGCCGAAGTTATAGCCGGCAATGGGCTGCATTCCCTGATTCAAACCCATCACAATCATAACGAAGAGGAATACCAGACGGTTGACAATGCCGAAAGCTCCGATAGCCAGATCCCCTCCGTGCTGTTTCAGCCCCTTATTAATAAGGATGACGATAAAGCAGGCGGCAAGATTCATCAGAAAGGGAGCCATACCAATGGCCAGAGAATCAAAAACAATCTTCTTTTTCAGTCGGAAAATGCCTTTATGAAAATGCAGGAGTTCGTCCTTATTACTAAACAGCTTGAACTGCCAGAGAAGTGCGATGACCTGTGCGGTAATTGTAGCGATAGCCGCACCCTGTATTCCCCAGCCAAAACCGTAAATAAAAATAGGATCGAGTATCGTATTAATGACCACGGTAGCAATCGTAGCATACATCGCCTTCTGTGGATGCCCTGCGGAACGAAGTACCGCATTCAGGCCCAGGTAAAGATGGGTGATGACATTTCCCCAGAGGATAACCACCATATAGTCGCGGGCATAGCCGACAGTCGCCTCACTTCCCCCGAAGAAGTAAAGAATCGGATCGAGGAAGATCAGGGTAAGAACCGTAAAAGCCAGTCCGATGATAATATTTAATACCAGCACATTGCCAAGTACCCGTTGTGCCGTATCATAATCTTTCTGTCCCAGCTTCACCGATACCAGTGTAGCCGCTCCCACACCTACCAGCGAACCGAAAGCCGCCGCAAGGTTCATCAGCGGAAACGTAAGTGCCAGCCCCGAAATAGCCATTGCCCCCACCCCGTGACCGATGAAAATACTATCTACCATATTATAAAGAGAAGATGCCGTCATGGCGATAATTGCCGGAATGGCGTACTGCATTAAAAGCTTCCCGATCTTTTCCGTACCCAGCGCAGTGGGTGTCTTTTGTCCTGTCATACCTATTGTTTTGAGGGCGCAAAGATACAAAAAAGAGACGGATTACAGGATATATGAGAAAAGTTTCGTATTTTTGCCCACAAAATTGAGTTAATACGTAACGAAATGAATATATTAGAACTAAGTGAACAGGAAATTATTCGACGTAACAGTCTGAATGAGCTTCGTGCAATGGGTATTGATCCATACCCTGCAGCAGAGTATGTAACCAATGCTTTCTCTACAGATATTAAAGCTGAATTCAAGGACGAGGACGAGCCGCGCCAGGTTTCTGTAGCCGGACGTATCATGAGCCGCCGAGTAATGGGTAAAGCTTCTTTTATCGAATTACAGGACTCTAAAGGTCGCATCCAGGTGTACATCACCCGCGACGACATCTGTCCGGGAGAAGACAAGGAACTGTACAACGCTGTATTCAAACGCCTGCTCGACTTAGGTGACTTTATCGGTATCGAGGGCTTTGTATTCCGCACCCAAATGGGCGAAATCAGTATTCACGCAAAGAAGCTGACCGTACTCGCAAAATCCATCAAACCGCTTCCTATCGTAAAATACAAGGACGGCGTAGCTTACGACTCTTTTGAAGATCCCGAACTCCGTTATCGCCAACGTTATGTAGACCTGGTGGTAAACGACGGTGTGAAAGAGACATTCCTGAAGCGTGCCACCGTAGTGAAAACACTGCGTAACGCTCTCGATGAAGCCGGATACACTGAAGTGGAAACGCCTATCCTGCAATCTATTGCCGGTGGAGCAAGCGCCCGCCCGTTCATCACGCACCATAACTCACTGGATATAGACCTTTACCTGCGCATCGCAACGGAACTTTATCTGAAGCGACTGATTGTAGGTGGTTTTGAAGGTGTATATGAAATCGGCAAGAACTTCCGTAACGAGGGTATGGACAAGACCCACAATCCGGAATTTACCTGCATGGAACTCTATGTTCAGTACAAGGATTACAACTGGATGATGAACTTCACCGAGAAATTGCTGGAACGTATCTGTATCGCTGTAAACGGCTGTACGGAAAGCGTTGTCGACGGAAAGATTATCAGCTTCAAAGCTCCTTACCGCCGTCTGCCTATCCTCGACGCTATCAAGGAAAAGACCGGTTACGACCTGAACGGCAAGAGCGAAGAAGAAATCCGCCAAGTCTGCAAGGAACTGAAAATGGAGGAAATCGACGACACAATGGGTAAGGGCAAGTTGATTGACGAAATCTTCGGCGAATTCTGCGAAGGTACTTATATCCAGCCGACTTTCATCACCGATTATCCGGTTGAAATGTCTCCGCTGACCAAGATGCATCGTTCTAAACCGGGACTGACCGAACGTTTCGAGTTAATGGTGAACGGTAAAGAGCTGGCTAATGCTTACTCGGAATTGAATGACCCGTTGGATCAGGAAGAACGTTTCAAAGAGCAGATGCGTTTGGCCGACAAGGGAGACGACGAAGCGATGATTATCGATCAGGACTTCTTGCGTGCTTTACAATATGGTATGCCTCCTACATCGGGTATCGGTATCGGTATCGACCGCCTGGTAATGTTAATGACCGGACAGACCACTATTCAGGAAGTATTATTCTTCCCGCAAATGCGTCCGGAAAAAGTAGTGAAAAAAGACGCTGCCGCTAAATATATGGAATTGGGAATCGCAGAAGACTGGGTTCCAGTGATCCAGAAAGCCGGTTACAACACTGTAGCTGACATGAAAGATGTCAATCCGCAGAAGTTGCACCAGGACATCTGTGGTATCAACAAAAAATATAAATTAGAGCTTACCAATCCGTCGGTAAACGACGTAACTGAGTGGATTAACAAACTTAAATAAGTTGAGAGTTGAAAGTTAAGAGTTGAAAGTTGTTATCTGAATAACATTTTCAAGTCTTAACTTTCAACTTTCAACTTTCAACTTTCAATTAGAAATGAAATTACCCGGCAAGATAGCGATAATGGGCGGAGGAAGTTGGGCTACAGCCATCGCAAAGATGTGTCTGGCTCAGGAAGACTCTATTAATTGGTACATGCGACGAGATGACCGCATCGCTGATTTTAAGAGACTTGGACATAATCCCGCCTATCTGACAGGGGTGAAATTCGACACGAAGCGTATCACTTTCAGTTCTAACATCAACGATGTCGTGAAGGAATCGGATACACTGATTTTCGTCACCCCCTCTCCTTATCTGAAAGCTCATCTGAAAAAGCTGAAAACAAAGATTAAGGATAAGTTTATTATCACTGCTATCAAAGGAATCGTACCCGATGACAACGTGATTGTATCGGAATATTTCACAAAAGAATATGGCGTACCACCCGAAAACATCGCAGTACTGGCAGGTCCCTGCCACGCAGAAGAAGTAGCGCTGGAACGCCTCTCTTATCTGACCATCGCCTGCCCGGACAAGGACAAAGCGCGCATCTTCGCCCGCCGTCTGGGAAGCAGCTTCATCAAGACTTCCGTCAGCGACGACGTAGCCGGCATCGAATACAGTTCGGTGCTTAAAAATGTATACGCCATTGCCGCCGGCATCTGCAGCGGACTGAAATACGGCGATAACTTCCAGGCAGTACTGATATCCAATGCGATTCAGGAAATGAACCGCTTCCTGAATACAGTACATCCCCTGAACAGAAATGTAGATGATTCTGTTTATTTAGGAGACTTATTGGTGACAGGATACTCCAACTTCAGCCGTAACCGCACGTTCGGTTCGATGATAGGCAAGGGATACTCCGTTAAAAGTGCGCAGATTGAAATGGAAATGATCGCGGAAGGATACTACGGCACGAAGTGCATCAAAGAGATCAACAAGCATCACCACGTCAACATGCCGATACTGGATGCCGTATACAATATCTTGTATGAACGCATCTCACCCATGATAGAGATCAAATTGCTGACTGATTCTTTTAGATGAGAAAAATAGGTAATAAGTAATAAGTATTAGGTATTAACCGTAGCCACCTAAGCTTTACGTCTCATGCATAATACTTATTACTTAATACCTATTACTTATTACCTATTACTTATTACCTATTACATATTACTTAAAATTGATAGATATGATTAGCTTGAACATTGAAAAAACATTTGGATTCATCTCCAAAGAAAAGGTTTCTGCTTATGAAGCCGAGGTAAAAGCTGCACAGGAAATGCTGGAAAAAGGAACAGGAGAAGGTAACGACTTCCTGGGATGGTTACACCTGCCTTCGTCCATCAGCAAAGAGCATCTGGCTGACCTGAACGCTACTGCAAAAGTATTAAGAGACAACTGCGAAGTAGTGATCGTAGCAGGTATCGGTGGCAGCTATCTGGGCGCACGTGCCGTAATCGAAGCGCTGTCTAACAGTTTCACATGGTTGCAGGACAAGAAAACTGCTCCTGTCATGATCTATGCCGGACATAACATCAGCGAAGACTATCTGTATGAACTGACCGAATATCTGAAAGACAAGAAATTCGGCGTTATCAATATCTCCAAATCGGGAACGACTACCGAAACCGCTCTTGCTTTCCGTCTGCTGAAAAAGCAATGTGAAGACCAACGCGGCAAAGAAACCGCCAAGAAAGTCATCGTTGCCGTGACAGACGCCAAGAAAGGTGCTGCACGTGTGACTGCCGACAAAGAAGGATACAAGACATTTATCATTCCGGACAACGTAGGCGGACGTTTCTCTGTGCTCACTCCGGTTGGTTTGCTGCCGATCGCAGTTGCCGGATTCGACATCGACAAACTGGTTGCCGGTGCTGCCGATATGGAAAAGGCATGCGGTTCTGACGTTCCGTTTGCAGAAAACCCTGCGGCTATCTACGCTGCTACCCGCAACGAACTGTACAGACAAGGCAAGAAGATTGAAATCCTTGTCAACTTCTGCCCGAAACTGCACTACGTAAGTGAATGGTGGAAACAGCTTTACGGAGAATCCGAAGGTAAAGACAACAAGGGTATTTTCCCCGCATCTGTTGACTTTTCTACCGACCTGCACTCTATGGGACAATGGATTCAGGAAGGCGAACGTTCGATCTTCGAAACTGTGATCTCACTGGATAAAGTAGACCATAAACTGGAAGTTCCTTTCGATGAAGCTAATCTGGACGGCCTGAACTTCCTTGCCGGCAAACGGGTGGACGAAGTGAACAAAATGGCCGAACTGGGAACTCAGCTGGCTCACGTAGACGGCGGTGTACCCAACATGCGCATCGTTCTTCCGGAACTGAGCGAATACAACATCGGCGGTCTGCTGTACTTCTTCGAAAAGGCTTGCGGCATCAGCGGCTATCTGTTAGGCGTGAATCCTTTCAACCAACCGGGCGTGGAAGCATACAAGAAAAATATGTTTGCTTTGCTGAACAAACCGGGATACGAAGAAGAATCAAAGGCTATTCAGGCTAAACTGTAATATCCAATAACTGACAATAAAAAGAAGCGGCCTCTTTAGGAGACCGCTTCTTTTTATTATATTTCCTTCGTTACGTTAAAGTGACTCACTCCCTTTCAGGATTCATTCATTCTCAACGACTTCTGTTTTCAAGTCAATCACTTCCTGCGCTCCTTCACACTCCGCTTTTGAAGAGAGATAAAAAGATAATTGTACATCACCATTTTTATCTACATGCTCAATAGTGGCATGAACCAGCACCTTAGTCTTTGTCACGCCATCTTTGAAGCGCAACTGCCCTTTTTCTTCGTCTGTCAGATTTCCTTCGGTAGTGACTTCTGTCTTTTCATAACGGAGCTCAGTCTTCATCTCTTCCCCATTCTGAAGCTGGAAAGATTTCAGTTCGGCTCCATTGCCGTCCAAGATCAAAAACGCATCCACCTTATCTCCCACTTTCAAAGCAGGCATTTCACTCATCCGGTTTGCATAGTCTTCGCGGATGGTTTCTCCATCGCCTTGATCTACTTTCACATATAGCTTTTCTATCGTGATAACAGGGCTTTCTCCGCTATCCGAACAAGCACCCAGAAACAATGGCAGCAGAAACAATACTTTCTTTTTCATGCTATTGACTAGTTTTATCATGCTACAAAAATACATATTATCTTCTAAACGACAAATTATCATACGATTTATCATCCAAAACACAACCAGCAACTATCTCCTCCATTCTGTTATATCTCTCATTTTTTATGACTATCTTTGCTTCGTATATCTCTTTTTATCCCAAGAATAAATGAATTCTAAATAAAAGAACAATGGAAAAATTAGTAAGAAGACCGAATGCAGTGATATTGTTTATCAGCTTGTCACTACTGATGATGTTAACCACCGGTTGTCAGGAAATCAAACTCAAAGCAGGCATCGAGGCTGCCAACAAACAATGTCCGATAGACATGGGAGAGACCGGAAAAATCACCAGCATCGTCTATGATGGAGAGAACGTAGTGTATACCTTTTATCTGAACGAAGAGGCTGCCAACATCAAGACTCTACAGAAAAATCCGGAAAGCATGAAGACTTCCCTGAAAATCATGTTCCAGAATCCGAATAAAGAAGTAAAGTCATTGCTGGACCTTGTTGTAAAATGTAAAGCGGGCCTGCAAATGATATATATAGGTAAAGATTCAGGAGAGCAGGTAGTCTGCGAACTGACAACAGATGAAATTAAGGAAATTCTCAATAAGGATGTCGACACCACCGAAAGCGACCTGGCTAAACTGGAAACGCAGGTACAGATGGCAAACTTACAGTTCCCGATACAGGCAAGTGAGGACGTTCTGATCGAGAAAATCGAACTCAGCGATGAAGCAGTGATTTATATCTGTCGTGTTGACGAAGATCTGTGTGATATGAACCAGATTAAAGCAAATGCCGCAGAGGTGAAACAAGGTATTATCGAAACATTAGGCAATCAGACCGATCTTGCTACCCAACTGTTTATCAAAAGTTGTGTGAATTGTGACAGAAATATAGTCTACAGATATATCGGCAAACAATCGGAAGCTCAGCATGATGTAGTGATCACCGTGCCTGAACTGAAAGATATGCTGAAAAAAGAATAAATATCAAACAGATTCCATCTAACCCAATTATGAAAAAGAAACTGAAAGCCGTCCTGTTCGATATGGACGGCGTGCTCTTTAACTCCATGCCCTACCACTCCGAAGCATGGCATCAAGTCATGAAAACTCACGGCCTTGATCTGAGCCGGGAAGAAGCATATATGCACGAAGGACGCACGGGGGCATCGACTATCAATATCGTATTTCAACGTGAATTAGGAAAAGAGGCCACACAAGAGGAAATAGAAAGTATATATCACGAAAAAAGTATCCTGTTCAATTCTTATCCGGAAGCAGAACGTATGCCCGGTGCATGGGAACTTTTGCAGAAAGTAAAGAGTGAAGGGCTGACTCCTATGGTAGTCACTGGTTCGGGACAGCTTTCTTTGTTGGAACGTCTGGAACACAATTTTCCGGGAATGTTTCATAAAGAGCTAATGGTGACCGCTTTTGACGTGAAATATGGCAAACCTAATCCAGAACCTTATCTGATGGCATTAAGAAAAGGAGGGTTCAAAGCTGACGAAGCAATCGTTATCGAAAATGCCCCATTGGGCGTGGAAGCAGGACATAAAGCCGGAATTTTCACAATCGCGGTCAATACCGGTCCGTTGGACGGACAGGTGTTGCTGGATGCCGGAGCCGATCTGCTGTTTCCTTCTATGCAGGCACTCTGCGATAGCTGGGATACAATCATGTTATAAACCTATAAATACCGATTCTACTATGCAAAAGTTATTATCCTTACCTCCCAACTTAATTGACAGTTTTCATCAACTGGAAGAAGTGAATCATACTGACTGGTTTTGTACATCAGACCCTGTAGGCAGCAAGTTAGGCTCCGGAGGAGGAACGACCTGGCTGTTGCAGGCCTGCCATCAGGCTTTTGCACCGGAAGAGACTTTCAGCAAATGGATTGGAAACGAAAAAAAGATTTTGCTGCATGCGGGAGGACAAAGCCGCCGCTTGCCCGGCTATGCTCCTTCGGGCAAAATACTGACTCCCATACCGGTTTTCAGTTGGGAGAGAGGACAAAAGCTGGGACAGAATCTGCTGTCGCTGCAACTTCCGCTATACGAAAGAATCATGAAGCAGGCTCCGAAAGGCTTGAACACGCTGATAGCCAGCGGAGACGTATATATCCGTTCGGAAAAACCGCTGCAAAACATTCCGGAAGTAGATGTCGTATGTTATGGTTTATGGGTGAATCCTTCACTGGCTACTCACCACGGAGTATTCGTATCGGACCGCAAGAAGCCGGAAGTGCTCGACTTCATGTTGCAGAAACCTTCTTTAGAGGAATTGGAAGGATTATCAAAGACCCATCTTTTCCTGATGGATATCGGTATATGGATATTAAGTGACCGTGCCGTTGAGGTATTGATGAAACGGTCATTAAAAGAAGGCACGAATGATATCAGCTACTACGATTTATATTCGGATTATGGCCTGGCACTGGGAGAGCATCCCCAAACGACAGACGACGAAGTAAACAAACTTTCGGTAGCAATCCTGCCTTTACCCGGCGGAGAGTTTTATCATTTCGGAACGAGTCGGGAACTGATTTCTTCCACACTCGCCATACAGGATAAAGTGCGTGACCAAAGGCGTATCATGCACCGGAAAGTAAAACCGAATCCTGCCATCTTTATACAAAACTCGTTTACCCAAGTGAAGTTATCTGCGGAGAATGCCAATTTATGGATTGAGAACAGCCACGTAGGAGAAGGATGGAAATTAGGTTCACGACAGATTATTACAGGAGTTCCCGAAAACCATTGGAATATAAACCTGCCGGACGGAGTCTGCATCGACATCGTTCCTATGGGAGACGCAGCCTTTGTCGCACGGCCTTATGGGCTGGATGATGTTTTCAAAGGTGATTTAAGAAATGACTCGACCACCTACTTGGGGAACTCTTTCACACAGTGGATGAAGGAAAGAGAGATTGGGCTGGAAGACATAAAAGGACGTACAGATGATCTGCAAGCTGCTCCTGTTTTCCCCGTAACGACTTCCATCGAAGAACTGGGTATTTTAATACGCTGGATGACAGCTGAGCCACAACTAAAACAAGGAAAAGAGTTATGGCTGAGAGCTGAAAAACTATCCGCTGACGAGATATCGGCACAAGCGAACCTGGAACGTCTTTACGCACAGCGCAGCGCTTTCCGCAGGGATAACTGGAAAGGATTGTCCGCCAATTATGAGAAGAGTGTATTCTATCAGCTTGACTTGCAAGACGCAGCCAATGAATTTGTCCGGCTCAATCTGGAGGTTCCCGCTGTCTTGAAAGAGGATGCCGCACCCATGGTGCGTATACATAACCGTATGCTTCGGGCACGTATCCTGAAGCTGCAAGGCAATGAAGGCTGCAAAGAAGAACAAGCCGCGTTCCAGCTACTCCGTGACGGATTACTGGAAGCCGTTGCCGGAAAAAAGAACTATCCGAAACTCAATGTTTATTCGGATCAGATCGTATGGGGGCGTAGTCCGGTGCGCATTGACGTTGCAGGAGGATGGACAGATACACCTCCCTACTCTCTCTATTCGGGAGGAAGTGTAGTCAATCTGGCGATTGAGTTGAATGGGCAGCCGCCGTTACAAGTATACGTCAAACCATGTCACGAGTTCCATATCGTACTTCGTTCCATTGATATGGGAGCTGTGGAGGTTATCCGAAGTTATGAGGAATTGCAGGATTACAAGAAAGTCGGTTCGCCTTTCTCCATACCGAAGGCAGCACTTACCTTGGCAGGATTTGCCCCATTATTTGCGGCAGAATCTCATGCGTCATTGGAAAAGCATCTGAAAGCGTTCGGTTCAGGACTGGAAATCACTTTACTGGCTGCCATTCCGGCAGGTTCGGGACTAGGTACCAGTTCTATTCTTGCATCTACCGTACTCGGAGCTATTAATGATTTTTGCGGACTGGCATGGGATAGGAACGACATCTGCAATTATACACTGGTATTGGAACAATTGCTCACCACCGGCGGCGGATGGCAGGATCAATACGGTGGCGTATTCCCCGGCGTAAAATTGTTGCAATCCGAATCCGGCTTTGAACAACATCCGTTAGTACGGTGGTTACCCGACCAGCTCTTTGTGCAGCCGGAATATCGGGACTGCCATCTGCTTTATTATACCGGAATCACCCGTACAGCAAAAGGAATTTTAGCTGAAATTGTCAGTTCCATGTTCCTTAACTCCGGAAAGCATCTTAGTTTATTAGCAGAGATGAAAGCTCATGCGATGGATATGAGCGAAGCTATCCTGCGAGGTAATTTCGAAACTTTCGGCAATCTTGTCGGCAAAAGCTGGATACAAAACCAAGCATTGGACAGTGGCACGAATCCACCGGCAGTAGCAGCCATTATCGAACAAATCAAAGATTATACGCTGGGATATAAATTGCCCGGTGCAGGAGGTGGCGGTTACTTATATATGGTGGCTAAAGATCCGCAAGCGGCCGGATGCATCCGTCGGATATTGACCGAACAGGCTCCTAATCCGCGTGCACGCTTTGTTGAAATGACGCTTTCCGATAAAGGATTGCAGGTATCGAGAAGCTAGGATAAAAGTCATATAAAAACAATAATCCCTTGATAACTGCTGATTATCAAGGGATTTTCATGTGACCCCGGTGCGATTCAAACGCACGACCTTCAGAACCGGAATCTGACGCTC
>ERZ1673753.982-NODE-982-length-29866-cov-9.914360_pt1 | contig 29866 bp, 18 predicted proteins | sample MGYA00580201_ERZ1673753 | MGnify/ENA primary metagenome ERZ1673753 (study PRJEB41218, sample SAMN15661747) | gut metagenome | host: Homo sapiens | place: Canada: London | collected 2015-08-20/2019-03-30 | study: EMG produced TPA metagenomics assembly of... | reverse complement strand
CGTGCATCGTGAAGAATCCCCGGATGGGTAGTCCTCGGCGGACGTTCCATTCGGGGATTCGAGGGATGTGCGGCAGGTGCGCCGCAATCATCGGAAACTAATTGACGTTGGGCAGGAACGAATAGTTCTTCGAATAGCCGAGCATCTGCTCCACGTAATTCGCCGGGTAGGAGATCTTCACATCGACGACCTTGCCGTCCTTCTCCACCAGTTCGAATTCGGGGTTCACGAAACCGCCGTAAGGCTCGATGTTGAGCGCATAGTAGCGGTCGCGGACCTCCTTGTGCAGCTCGGGATCGACCACGACGGCGTACCGCTCGACCAACTCGCGCCCGGCCTCGTAGTCGCCCTCGGACTTGATGCGCTGCACCTCGCGGAGCATCTCGCCGAAGAGCCCGCGCAGCTTCTCGAAATCGTTGACCACCACGTAGGTCTTGCCGTTCTCCTTTACCATTTCGATCACGTTGTCGGCCTTGCCGCGCTCGTAGCACCATTCGGAGATCAGCTTGCGGTTGCGCATGTGCGACTCCTCGACGTTCTTGCCCAGCTCGACGCGCGCCAACTGGGTCATCATGCCGTTCAGAATGTATTTCGCATAGCCCGCCTTGGCCACGTCGAACGACGGCACCAGCCCCAGTTCGACCATCTTCGGGTCGCCCAGGTAATAGAGGCCGAAGAGGTCGGCGCGGGTCTCTTCGAGCGTCGAACCGTAGCTTTTCAGCTCGCCGCCCTTGACGCCCGGCGCCAGCTGGCCCGAACCGTGGCCCAGACACTCGTGAAGGTCGGTGTGGAGGTCGTCGGCCAGCTTGCCGTATTTGTCCATCCGCTCGCGGTCCTCGGCGCGGAGCACGAACTCCTCGTTGAAACCGTTGCCGTGGGCAGCCATATCATAGGCATAGGTGATGTTGTCGATGGTGACCGACTTCGAACCGTACTCCTTGCGAATCCAGTCGGCGTTGGGGAGGTTGATGCCGATGGGCGTCGAGGGATAGCAGTCGCCGCCCAGCATCGCCACGGTGATGACCTTGGCCGAAACGCCCTTCACGACCGGTTTGCGGTAAGCCTCGGCCACGGGCGAGTGGTCCTCGAACCACTGGGCGTTCTCGGAGATGACCTCCGTGCGGTGGCAAGCCTCCTTGTCCATGAAGTTGACATTGCCTTCCCACGCCGCCTTGCGGCCCAGCGGATCGCCGTAGTCCTCGATGAAGCCGTTGATGAAATCGACGTTCGACACGGTGTCCTTCACCCAGCCGATGTTGTAACGGTCGAACTCTTTCAGATCGCCCGTCTTATAGTAGTTGACGAGCGCCGCAATGTTGCTCTTCTGCGGCTCTTTGGCCACGGCCTGCGCCTTTTCGAGCCAGTAGACGATCTTCTCGATGGCCGGCGAATACATGCCGCCCACCTTCCAGACCCGCTCGTAGATGCGGCCCGTCTTCTCCTCCTTCACCAGCTGCGAGTTCAGGCCGTAGGAAACCGGCTCGGGATTGCCCGCATCGGCGGCGGCCATGTCGGCGTAGAACTTCTCGGCCTCGGCCTGGCGCACGTTGCGGTAGTAGTTGCCCGACGAGGTCCACAGCAGGTCGTCGCCGGCCCGCTGGTTCAGCCGCGTCTTGTACATCTCGGGGTTGAAGATCGCGTTGCAGACCATGCCGATCATGCCGTTCAGCTCGCCGAAACGCTCCACGGGAATCGACTCGCAGACGCCGAGGAAATACGACTCGGTGAATTCGGGCACGAACTTGTCGTTCGAATAGTGGTGGTGGATGCCGTTGGCGAACCACACCTTTTTCAGATACTTCTCCAGCGCTTTCCATTCGGGCGTCGTGCGGTCTCCGGCGTAATTCTCATAGACCACCTCCAGCGTGCGGCGCACGGGGAGGTTGACGGCGCAGTTCTGGTCGAAGAAGATGTCGCGTCCGCACTTGGCGGCCTCGGCCAGATAATAGACGAGCTCCTTCTCTTCGAGGGGCAGTTCGTCGAAGCCGGGGACTTCGTAACGGATGACCTTGATGTCGTCGAAACGATCGACGATCCACGGCGCCTCGCCTTTGGGCGACTGGCTGCACGACGCAAGCGCAATAGCGGTAAAAGACATAGATACGATTTTTTTCATGTCGTTCGGGTTTTTCAATGGAACAAAGATAGTGCAAGCCGAGGGCAATATCAAATTTATTTGAACATTGCCGAGGCGAAGCCTATCTAAACCGGGAATTGTTTTCCCGGTAAAGTAGTGCAAGCCGAGGGCAATATCAAATTTATTTGAATTTTGCCGAGGTTATGAGCGGCAGAAAGGTCGCATCCGAAACGCTGCGCCCCATCCCGAATCCCGTTTCCCGGGCGGGTGTTGCACCTGTTGCAACTATTGTTCTATCCGAAACCGCCCCGATCCTCTATTTTTGCGTAAACGGTTGTTACGCGAAAGTCATTCATCAACAAAAACACGAACCTGAAATTAAAAAAAACCTAAAAACAGCAGCCATGAGAAAAACAAGTTTTTCGACCGTGTGTGTGCTTGCCCTGCTGGTCGCCGGATGTCAGAATTCCGACGACGACAACCGGGGACTGGAGTACGACACGCTCCGTGTCAACTTCAAGGGAAGCATGACGAACGGCACCTGGGAAACGGGCGCCGAGGTCGGCATTTTCGCCTCCTGCACACGCAACGACGCACAGGATACGCCGATGAGCGAGAACGCCAACGCCCGGTACACGGCGGCCGCCGAGGGTGAATCGGCGGCGCTCGCCGGCACCACGGAAGCGGACGCCGTGATCGCCGACGCCTCGGACCACAACTACCGCTTCTACGCCTATTACCCCTATTCGGGTGCGGCGGCCGACCCGAAAGCCGTCGCAGCGGCGGCCCCGGCCGAACAGCCCTACACGGGGAAGGCGAACGGAGGTCTTTACACGGCGTCGAAAAGCGTGACGACCGTGGTGCCCACCGTGGAACTGCAATTCCGCAACGTTTTCGCCATGATGGAACTCTATCTGCCCGACGACCTGCTGGACGAGGACGGCAATTCGGTGGTGAAGACGCTGACGCTGAAACCCGCCGTGGCGGAGAATTTCAGCGGGGCGCTGGCCGTGAGCGGCACCTATGACCTGACGACCGGAACCTTCACCGAAAACCCCGCGACGCGGTCGCAGCAGATCGTCGTCGATTTCGGCGCCCAGGGGCTCACGCTGAACAGCGCCTACACGAAAGTGCCGCTCGTCGTGGCTCCCTGCACGGTCCCGGAGGGCGGATTCGAAGTGGCGTTCACCGACAAGAACGACCGGGCGAGTTCGCTGACGATCCTCGCCAAGGCTGAGGATGCAGGCACCGTGCTGGCAGCCGGCGAGGTGTCGAAACAATACCTCAGCGCCGGCAGCGACGGCATCATTCCCGTAACGTTCCCCGTGGTCTTCCCGCTGGGATACGAGAACAACCTTCCCGTCTTCTCGGCGGCGACGCAGCCGCAATGGCAGACCGACGGCCTCTGGATATGCCCGTCGCAGACCCAGGCCCATGCGAAGTGGATCAAGGCATCCGACCCGAGCGACCAATACAAGCAGAAACTCGAATACGTGGCCAGCAACATCGGCTCCCCGGGCATCAAGGGCATCTGGACGGGCGACTGCTTCGAATTCACGCTGCCGGTCAAGAGGTTCGCGGCAGGGACCTCCGTCACGCTCACCTTCCCGATGTACACCCGTCAGGGCCCGGTATTCTGGGACATCGAGTACCTCGACGGCGAGACGTGGAAATGCAACCGGGAGAACGTCACCTGCTACGATCCCGCTTACAGCATGGAGTGCACCTATTCGCTGGTCCGCGGCGGCAAGGTCATCGAGCACACCATGACTTTCGAGAACGAGGTCAAGAGCGGCGAGCTCAAATTCCGGATCAAGTGCGCCGACGGGCGCGTCCAGGCTGCGGCCGCCCAGACGGTCACCGTGCGGGAGATACCCTATACCGATGCGAATGGCTACGGCGCCCCGTTCTACTTCTATCTGGCGGGATCGGACGTAACGAGCGTAACATTCTCGACGAACTGAATAAAGTGAACGAAAAAAACGTAAATTTGTATAAGAACCGATGAAAACTACGAAACTCAGAACGATTTTTCTTACGGCGCTCTGCGCGGGAGGCTGTTCGGAACCGGGCGGCCCTCCGGCGGCGGAGTGCGACGTACGCATAGCGTGGGACCGCGGCACGTTTCAGGAGATGACCTCCGTGTTCATCGAGAACAAGGGCTACACCGAGCAGGAGCTCCACTACCCCCGCATCAAGGCGCTCTCGGACGGAACGCTGCTGATGACCTTCATGAACGACCACTTCGGCTGGGACGCCTTCGTGCGGCGCAGCGAGGACGGCGGACGCACGTGGAGCGACGCGCAGATGGTGCGCCAGCGTTTCGACGCCCGCTCCTCGGCGGGAGCCGACCAGATGGTCTTCGTGAACCCGGACTTCGTCGAATTGCAGGACGGACGCATCCTGCTCGCCTACCAGTGGCGTTACAAGAAGGGCTACAACAACATCGTCCACACCAACGAGAACTGCGGCGTCGAAATCATGTTCAGCGACGACAAGGGCCGCAGCTTCTCCGAACCGCGGAACATCTACACGGGCCGCTGCTGGGAACCAGCGATGCTCCAACTCCCCTCGGGCGAAATCCAGATGTACATCACCGACAGCAACGAGACCCTCAACGGCGTTTCGCAGCCCTGCACGATCCTCATCCGGTCGTTCGACGGCGGCCGGACGTGGCAAGGCAAGGAGAGCTGTTCGTACCGCGACGGCGAGATCATCTCCCGGACGTTCGACGAACGCTGCACGGCCGACGGCATGCCTTCGGGCGTATGGCTCGACGACGATTACGGGATCGCCGTGCCGCTGGAGGTCTGGAGCGGCAAGTACAAGATGGACCAGACCCCGGTGGTCGTGCGCACCGACGTCGCGACGAACTGGCGTTCGGACCAGTCGATCCGCAGCGAGGGAGGCCCCGAATACCCCCGGAAGAAACAGCTGAACAAGGATTTCGTGGGATTCGGCCCCTATTCGACCAAACTGCCTACGGGCGAGATGATCGTGCTCTCGAACGGCGTCTACAAAAACGTACAGGGCATGTGGGTCTTCATCGGCGACAAACGGGCCGACAACTTCCGCTTCGCCACCTCGCCGTTCGTCGGTTACTGGGGCTCGATCGACTACATCGGCAACGACCGCGTGCTCGGAACCGGGACTTTCCGCTATCCGGACGGGGAGCGTTCGCGCGGCGGCGTGCGGCTGATGGTCGGGCGGCTGAACCGCGCCAAGACCGTCGCCAAAGGCGATGTGGAAATGGCGCCCGTCGGGGAGTTCGACCGGGAGAACAACGACTACTGGTTCCTCGGCAAGGAGACCGCCGCGTCGGTTTTCACCGACTTCGGCTACACCGACGACTGCTTCATCGTGGCGACCTACCTCTTCGATGAAAACCTCGTGGCCTTCACTCCCGAGAACTCCGACGCCCCGGCCCTGCTGCTGGCGCGGCGGTCGGCTGGCGGAGGCTGGACACGTATAAGATCCTCGTCAACGCCGAGGGCCGCTGGCTGGTCTACCGCGAAGAGAACTCCTCGTGGCGGCCCGTCGCCAAAGGCCGGACCGAGGTCGATCTCCAAGGCACGGTCAACGACGCCGGCGACACCGACCTGGGCTTCGGGGCCCGGCTGTGCATCGGCTGGGAGCTGCTGGGCGGCAAACCCGCGCCGGGCGAGGAGCTCCGCGCACACCTCCGCCACCACTACAAGGAGACGGTGAAAGAGGGGCCCGTATTCGCGCTCGTCGAGGAGGCCGAGGGCGAGAACAGCGACTACCCCGGGGAATGGCTGCGCATAACGTTGAAATGAACGCCGTGAAACCGGACAGACGGACAGCGAAACGGGCGGCAGGCATGCTTCTATGCCTGCTGGCCCTTTTCGCGGCTGTTCCGCAGGCCGGGGCAGTCAACCCCGGCGCGCGGTATTTCACCCATCTGAAGACCATCGACAGCGGACTCTCCTACAACTGCGTGCACGCCATCATCCAGGACTCGCGGGGATTCATCTGGCTGGGGACCTCGGACGGCCTCAACCGCTACGACGGCATGCGGTTCCGGACCTTCCACAAGAACGAGCTCGGCGGCAATTCCGGATTCATCGTCTCGCTCTGCGAGGACGACCGGGGCGACATCTGGATCGGCACCGACAGCGGCGTGGTGCTCTACGACGCCGCGACCGACCGTTTCAGGGCCCTCGATACGCCCAGCAACCGGGGCACGGTGATCCACAACAAGGTGACCACCATCAAAAAAGACCGGCAGGGCGTGATCTGGATGGCCGTCAACAATCAGGGGCTCTTCTCCTGCGACCCGGAAAGCGGTGCGCTGAAAAACTATTTCGTGGAAGAGGGGCGGCAGACGCTCCCCGCGAACATCACCTCGTTCTGCTTCGACGTGAACAACGAGTGCTGGCTCTCGCTCTACTTCTCGAACCTCTACCACGCCGACAAGGCGCTGACCGAGGCGACGCCCGTGGAGTTCGGCGACCGCGGGCAGCTCTTCCGCAACGACAACATCATCGAGATCATCGAAAGCCCCTACAACACGCTCTACGTGGCCAGCGTTGACAAGGGCGTCTGCGAGATAGCGCCCCGGAGCAGCAAAATCCGGACGCTGATCCCCAACGCCGAGAACCGCTACGTTCCCGAATCGCTCTTTTCGGGCCGCGACGGCGAACTGTGGGCGGCCACCACCAAAGGCATCTACGTCTACAACCCCGGCAGCGGCGAAACCATCCGTCTGAAAGCCGACCGGCAGGACAAATTCTCGCTCTCGGACAGCCACACGCTCTCGGTGCTGGTAGACGACTCCGACGGCATCTGGATCGGCACCAACGCCGGCGGCGTGAACTACTCGGGGGCCTTCCACCAGAATTTCGACAAATATCATATCGTCGGGGACGAACCGCTGGCCAACTGCCTCGTGCGGGGATTCGCCGACGACGGCGAAGGACGGCTCTGGATCACCACCGAGAAATCGGGGCTGATGACCTACTCGCTCAAAACCAAAGAATTGCGCAAATACCGGAACAAACAGCTTCCCGAAGCCCTCTTCGGCATCGGCCACGACGACGGAAAGCTGTGGCTGGGTTCGTTCCAGGGGCTCTACCGGCTGGACTTGAAAACCGGAGCGGTGAAGGTATACAGCCGCCGGGACGAGTCGTCGAGCCTGCACGACAACAAGATATACACCATCTACAAGACATCGGAAGGCGATCTGCTCGTGGGCACGACGCTCGGCATGCTGCGCTACGACCGCGCGGGCGACAGTTTCACGCCCATCCCCGTCTTCGAGGGCATGTTCATCACCGACATCGCCGAAGACATCTCCGGCGACCTGTGGGTGGCCACCTACGCCAACGGGCTCATCCGCTACGACCCCGCGGCGGGAGCGATCGTGCGCAGCTACACCTATGCGGCGGACAATCCGCGCTCGCTGCCGAGCAACAAGGTGCTTTCGGTGTTCCGCGACAGCGCAGACCGCATCTGGGCGACGACGTTCAGCGCGGGATTCTGCCTCTACGACGGGCAAAACGACGATTTCGTGGTCTATGACCAGGCCCTGCTCGGTGCGGGAAACCTGCCGAGCGACATCAACTACCGGATCGTCGAGGACGACAGCGGCAACCTCTGGATCTCCACCAACAAGGGGCTGATCTGCTTCACGCCCGCCACGCTGGAAACCAAAGCCTACACCACCACCGACGGACTGCTGAACGACGAATTCAACTACAACGCAGGGTTCAAGACCTCCGACGGCACGCTCTATTTCGGGTCGTCCGACGGCTTCGTCCGCTTCAACCCCCGTACGTTCCACACCGACACGCGCGTCCCGGAGATCGTCATCACGGACCTGCGCATCGGCGAGCGGATCGTGAAGGCGGGCGAAGAGGGGTCGCCCCTCGCATGCAACATCGACCGCACACAGCACATCGCACTCAACGCACGCCAAAACTCCTTCGGATTCGGATTCGCGCTGCTCGGATTCGCCTCGCCAGCGAGCAACACCATCCTCTGCCGGCTCGAAGGCTACGACACCCATTGGCGGAAGGTTCCGGAGAGCAACCGCATCTTCTATTCGAACATCCCCGCGGGCAGCTACCGCCTGCAAGTCAAGGGCGTCAACAGCAACGGCATCTGGAACGACCGGCATCCCGCCGTGGAGATCACCGTGGCGCAGCGTTTCTACAAATCGACGCCGGCGATCCTGCTCTACGTCCTGCTGCTGATCGTCGCAAGCATCCTCGTGTCGCACTACTTCTACCGCAAGGCCGTGAAACGCGAGCGGCAGCGGCAGAACGAATACAAGCGGGCCCGCGAAATCGAACTGTTCAACGAAAAGATGGCTTTCTTCTCGAACATCGTCCACGAGATCAAGACCCCGCTCACGCTCATCCGCACGCCGTTGCAAAACATCCTCGCCTCCGGGGAGTGCGGCGGCGAGGTCCGCGAGGACCTGATGGTCATCAACAACAACACCGAATACCTGTCGCAGCTGGTGAAGGAGCTGCTGGACTTCGTGAAGATCGAGTGCCACGGCTACATGCTCAACTGCGGCAACCTCGACCTGATCGAGAAGATCGGCTTCCTTTGCTTCAACTTCGCGGAGACGGCCAAGAGCAACAACCTCCGGCTGACGTTCCGCCACGAGGAGGAACAACTCTCCATCCTGGCCGACGAACCGGGACTGAACAAGATCCTCAATAACCTGCTGCACAACGCCCTGAAATACGCCGAATCGTATATCGAGGTCGAAGCCCGCAGCGAGGGCGGCAATGCCGTGGTCTCGATCCGCAACGACGGCCCGATCATCCCGAAAGAGCATCGCAGCCGGATATTCGAACCCTTCGTGCAGTACGGCAACGACGCCAAGGGCGTCGGCATCGGGCTTTCGCTGGCCCGCACCCTCGCCGAACTGCACGGCGGATCGCTCGTCCTCGACGACGGCACGGAGTGCACCGATTTCATCCTCACGCTGCCCCTGCGCCGCACCGCGGCGGAGCCCGCCGACGGGGAGGAGGCGACGGCCGCACCCGAAGGCGGTCCGGAGAAGCCGGGACTTCCGACGCTGCTCATCGTGGAAGACAACGCCGATCTCTCGGCCTACCTGAAACGCAAGCTGCAAGGCGAATACCGCATACTCACCGCCGCGTCCGCCGAACGGGCGCTGGAACTGCTCCGCCAGCAGGAGGCGGACCTCGTCCTCTCGGACATCGCCCTGAACGGCATGAGCGGACTGGAACTCTGCAAGCGTATCTGCGGGGATTTCGAGACCTCGCACATCCCGGTGATCCTCCTCTCGGCGCTCTCCTCGACGCGGTCGAAAGTCGTGGGCATGGAGTGCGGCGCGAGCCTCTACATCGAAAAGCCATTCAGCATGGAGTATCTCCAAGCCTGCATCCGGAACATCCTCGACAAGCGGAGCGCCATGAAGAACGCCTTCAAGAACAAGGCCATGCCCCTCGCGGCGCACCTCTACAACCTGCCGCACAGCGACGAGGAGTTCCTCTCGCGGCTCGACGCGATCATCCTGGCCAACATCAGCGACCCCAACTTCTCGAACGAACAGCTCGCCGAAGCCTTCTGTCTGAGCAAATCGACGCTCAACCGCAAGATCAAGGGACTGCTCGACACCACGCCCAACGACTATATCCGCACCAAACGGCTCGTCGTGGCCGCGCAGATGCTGACCGAAAACCACTGCCGCATCAATGAAGTCTGCTATTCGGTGGGGTTCAACACCCCTTCCTACTTCGCCAAATGTTTCAAAAAATTCTATGGTATCCTCCCCGCAGAGTACATGAAGGAGCATAATGCCGACTGACGGGGCGTTGTTCCCTGAATTGCATTTTTTGTTCTATTCCGATTCGCCGTTATTCGCCAAATTTGTGATACGGCCAGCCCGACCCCGGCCGTGCCGAACTACCATGAACCGAACCGCAACCATCCTTACACGTACCGCCCGGAGCAAACCCGGACAATAAACCGCCGGACTTTCGCAACAACCGCATAACCGAATTTACTAACCATCAACCAATGGCCTTATGATTACATCAAAACAACGATTCGTCCTGGCCGTGCTGCTGTTCGCAGCGTCTTTCGCCTTCGCACAGCAGCAGTCCGCCAGGATCACGGGAACTGTCTTTGATGATGCCCGGAAACCCCTCGTCGGGGCCTCCGTGGCTGTCGCCAATACAACCCGCGGCGTGAGCACCTCCTCGGACGGCAAGTTCGAGATCGTCGCCTCGCCGAACGAAACCCTCGTGATAAGCTACCTCGGATACGCCACGCAGGAGATCCGCGTAGGCTCCCGCACCCGCATCGACGTAACGCTGGAACCCCAGGCGAACCTTATCGAAGACCTCGTGGTGGTCGGATACGGCGTCCAGAAGCGTGTGAACGTCACCGGCGCCGTGTCGTCGGTCAACTACGCCAAGGAGGCCGAGTCGCGGCCCGTGACCTCGACCGCCCAGCTCTTGCAGGGCATGAACGCCGGACTGATGGTCTCGCAGACCTCGGGACAACCCGGACAGGAAGGGATGCTGATGCGCATCCGCGGCATCGGGACGCTCAACAACTCGGCGCCGCTGGTCATCGTCGATGGCTTCGAGAGCTCGATCGCCAACGTCAGCCCCGATGACATCGAGTCGGTGTCGGTACTCAAAGACGCCGCCTCGTGCGCCATCTACGGCAACCGCGGCGCCAACGGCATAGTGCTCGTCACCACCAAGACGGGGGGGGGTAATGCCGGCAAGTTCAACATCTCGTACAACGGCATGGTGGCCTTCAACCGCCCGGCGAATCACTTCGAACTGATATCGAACTACGCCGACTACATGGAGCTGATGAACGAGTCGGCCGAGAACATCGACGGCACGCTGCCCTTCTCGCAGGCGATGATCGACCTCTGGCGCGAAAAGGAGAAGGACCCCAACGGCATCGCCGACTCGGGCTACCCCAACTACGTCGCCTACCCCAACACCGACTGGATGAAAGCGATGTTCGAAAACAACGTCTACCACAAGCACAACCTCTCGGCCAGCGGATCGTCGGGCGGCACGAAATACCTCATGTCGTTCTCCTACGTCAACAACCCGGGCGTCGTGGCACGGACCGGCACCGAGCGGTTCCAGCTGCGCACCAACGTCTCGTCGCAAGTCACCAAATGGCTGGAAATAGGCACCAAGCTGTGGGGATACGAGGGCACGCGCGAACTGAACGACTTCGGCGGCGCCTCGGACTACATGTCCCGCGCCACGCCGGGCATCTATCCCTACTACGACGGGAAATACGGCTGGGTGGAGAATCCCGAACAGGGCTCCTCGTCGCGCAACAACCTCTACTTCATCAACCGCTTCGGCGGCGAGGAGAGAAGCCACTACGTCAACGCCGCGGTCTTCGCCAACGTCAAACTCCCCTACCGCATCCGGTACAACGTCTCGTTCAACTATGCCCGGTCGAGCTCCGAACACCGGTTCTACGGCAAGACCTGCAACGCCTTCTCGTTCTCGAAGAACGACTGGGCCTACCGCTACGAGGACCTGAGCAAGCTGAAACTGACCCAGACCGACAGGGGCACCTACCGGTGGACATTCCAGAACAACCTTTCGTGGGACTACACCTTCGCCGAGAAGCACGACCTCACGGTGCTCGCGGGATTCGAAGCCATGTACAGCAACACGTCGAACTTCAAGGCCCAGAAAACCGGATTCGCGCAGGACAAACTCGTGGAGTTCGACACGGCGACCACCGTGACGAGCATCGACGGCACGCAGACCGACTTTGCGACGGCTTCGTTCTTCGGCCGCCTGACCTATGCCTACGACAACCGCTATCTCTTCGAAACAAACCTCCGCTACGACGGCTCGTCGCGCTTCGCCCGCAAGTCGCGCTGGGGCATATTCCCCTCGGTATCGGCCGGATGGCGCATCTCGCAGGAGGCTTTCATGCGGGATTCGGGCATCGACAACCTCAAACTGCGCGCCTCGTGGGGCAAACTGGGCAACCACTCCATCGACAACTACGAATATCAGGCGACCTACGCTTCGGGCTACCTCTACTCGTTCGGCGGCAAGCAGTCGCCGGGCATCGTGGCCTCGCTTTCGAACGACCTGCTGAAGTGGGAGACCACCACATCCACCGATGTCGGAGTGGAGCTGGGCGTGCTGCATAACCGCCTCACCTTCGAGATGGACTATTATAACAAGGTGACCGACGACATCCTCTACCGGGCCCCGATCTTCGCCACTATCGGCCAGAAGAGCGCCCCCAACCAGAATCTCTGCGAGGTGACCAACAACGGTCTGGAGCTGACGCTCGGCTGGCGCGACCGGGTCAAGGATTTCTCCTACGGCATCTCGGCCAACTTCACGCGCAACTGGAACGAGGTGACCAAATACAAAGGACGACTCAAAGCGGGCTGGGTGACCGGCGAAGACGGCACGCGCGTCTACGACACCAATCTCGGCGATGTCACTACGGCCGTGGGAACCACGCGCCGCGTGATGGAAGGCAAACTCATCAACGAATTCTACCTGCTCGACACCTACAAGGGCAACGGCAGCTACTTCTTCAGCGACGGCTCGGTCAACCCGCAGGGCGGCCCGCGCGACGGCATGATCCGCACCGAGCAGGACATGGAGTGGGCTCAAGCGATGGTCGCTACAGGCAACACGTTCCTTCCCAACCAAACCATCGGCAAAAAGGGCATCTGGTACGGCGACTACCTCTACGCCGACACCAACGGCGACGGCATCTACGGCAACGAGAACGACTATACGTTCCAGGATGTCTCGATGAGTCCGAAATACTACTACGGATTCCAGGTCGATCTGGCGTGGAAAGGCATCGACTTCTCGATGACGTGGGCCGGGGCCGGAGGCTTCTCGATCTACTGGCGCTACCTCGGGTTCAACTCCTACTCCACGCGCGGCAACACGACCATCCCCAAAGAGATCGCCTACGACCACTATTTCTTCGATCCGGAGAACCCCGCCGACCCGCGCACGAACCTCACGTCGAAGCACGGCCGCCTGACGATGAACTACGGCTCGGAGCAGAACGGCGGCTCGAACTACTCGACGCACTGGCTCTACAAGGGCGACTACCTGAAACTCAAGAACCTGACCGTCGGCTACACGCTGCCGAAGAAATGGCTGCGGAAAATCCGTCTGCAAGATGTCCGCATCTACCTCAGCGGCGAGAACCTCTGGACCATCACCGACTATCCGGGCATGGACCCCGAATTCTCGGACACGATGAACTACTACGCCAGCCTGAAGCAATATTCGATCGGCCTCAACATCAAATTCTAAATCCTCCAGTCCACTATGAAGCATTTACATAAGACACTCATCGGGTCGGCCCTGACGCTCGCGCTCGCCGGTTGCAACGACTTCCTGGACCTCTCGTCCTACGACGAGGTCAGCTCCGGCACGGCGTTCTCGACCACCACGCTGGCCGAATCGGTCGTCGTCGGCGCTTACAGCAACATCCTCTACGACTATATCGACGGCACCCGCTCGCGCCTCAACTGGGACGCATTCTCGTCGGTCATGGACCCGTCGAACTCCATGGTCTACCTCAACTACTCCTACCTCACGGGAACGATCCAGCCCAACGACGCTTCGTTCCTGACCTACTGGAAACGCTTCTACGAAGGCGTCAACCGCGCCAACGACGTGATCAACAACATCGCCTCGTGCCCCACGATGAGCGACGCCCTCAAACGCCAGCGCATCGCCGAGTGCAAGTTCCTGCGCGCCTTCCACTACTACCGTCTCAACTGTCTCTGGCGGGGCGTTCCGGTCTATCTGGAAAACCTCGCGCCCGGGGAGTACACCCGCGCCCGCTCGTCGGAAGAACAGGTGTGGGGCGTCATCATCGACGACCTGAACGACTGCATCGCCTGCGAGGAGCTGCCCGGCAAGTACAAGTCGAGCGACAGCGACTACGGCCGCGTGACCAAGGGAGCGGCCTACACGCTGCGCGGGAAAGTCTACCTGTGGCTGAAGAAATGGGAGGAGGCCGAAAAGGATTTCCTCGAAGTCGGCAAGCTGGGCTACGACCTCTATCGGGGCGACTATGCCGACCTCTTCAAGCTGGCCAACGAGAAGTGCGACGAGATGATTTTCAGCGCCCAGATGGAGGACATCGACGGTTTCGGCAACGTCTTCAGCTACACCTACGGCAACATGGTCACCAAAGGCAACGGCGACTCGAAGTTCTTCATGAACACCCGCTTCGTTGACTCCTACGAGTGGGCCGACGGCAGGCCCTTCGACTGGGACGACGTGATCGAAGGCTACGACGCCATGCAGCCCAAGGCCCGCAGCGTCTATTTCCTGCGCGACAACATGACCGCAGCCGAGAGTTCGACGATGCAGACCTACGGAGCCGACCTCTCGAAATACCTCGAGACGGGCAACGAAGCGCGCATCAGGGCCGCCTACACCGGCCGCGACCCGCGTCTGGAAGCGACGGTCATCACCCCCTACTCGACCTACAAGGGAGGCGCCTCGGGCGCAGAGCTGACCTATACGCTGCGGTGGCCCTTCCGCTCCAGCGCGGCCCCGTCGCTCGATCTGGAGACCCGTTCGAACAGCTACATGCTCTACTCGATCCGCAAGTTCGTGACCTCGGGCAACGAGTACGCCAATATCCAGTACAACCCCGTCGACGTACCGATCTTCCGCTATGCCGACGTGTTGCTCTGCCTCGCAGAGGCTGTCAACGAGCAGGGACGCTACGGCGAGGCCGCGGGCTATGTGAACCAAGTCCGCAAACGCGCGGGCATCGCGGAGCTCAACGCGCCGGGCAACTCCCACGTCGCCGTGACCAGCGCCGACGAACTGCGCCCGCGCATCCGCAACGAGAAGAAATGGGAGCTGGCCTGCGAAGAGCAGCTCTACTGCGACGAACTGCGCTGGGGAACGTGGCAGGCGGACAAGTTCGCCGCCGGAAACGGCCTGCAAGAGACCTGGGGCGCTCCCGTATACGAATACCGGTGGGGCGGACCGGCCTACCTCAAATGGCCCATCCCCTCGTCCGAACGGGAGAAGAATCCCGCCCTGGTCCAAAACGAAAACTGGCATTAGAAAACACCCAAACGAATATCCGATGAAACGAAAAATCCTGATGACGCTCTCCCTGCTCGCCGGCATTGCGGCCGGCGCCCGGGCCCAGCAAACCGCAGTCACGGCCCGGGAGGGAACGCTCGAACTCCCCACCTACGTCCTCAACGCAGCCGAAACGGCGCCCATCTTCGAACGCGACTGGTCCTACCAGCGGGCGCGCCGCTCGGTCTACCCCTATGCGCTCGACGACAACATGACGCGCGACAAAAAGACGGTGAGCTACAAGGCCCTCTACCTCGAAAACGAATACGTCGAACTGTGCGTCCTGCCGGAGATCGGCGGACGGCTGTTCTACGCCATCGACAAGACCAACGGCTACGACATCTTCTACCACCAGCACGTGGTCAAGCCGGCGAACGTCGGCATGACGGGAGCGTGGATTTCGGGCGGCGTCGAATGGAACGTCTTCCACCACCACCGCGCCACGTCGAACATCCCGTGCGACTACCGCATCGTCGAGAACGGGGACGGCAGCAAGACCATCTGGGTCGGCGAGACCGAACTCCGCCACCGCATGTCGTGGGCCATCGGCATCACGCTCCGTCCGGGCAAATCCTACATGGAGATCACCGGACGGCTGGTCAACTCGACCGAGAACGACAATTCGATGCTCTACTGGTCGAACGTCTCGACGCTCGTGGACGACAACTACCAGATCATCTTCCCCCAGAGCACCGAATTCGTGACCTTCCACTGCAAGAACTGGTTCGCGCACTGGCCCGTCACCCGCGAGCCGTTCAACGGCATCGACGAATACGCCGACGGCATCGACGCCTCGTGGTGGAAGAACCACTTCATGTCCAACTCGATGTTCGTGCACGACCTCAAGGAGGACTTCATCGCCGGGTACGACCACGGCCGCAAGGCCGGCACGATGCTGGCGGGCAACCACCACATCGTCAAGGGCGGCAAATTCTGGCTCTGGGGCCCCAACTCGGAGTGGGACACCCGCATCCTGACCGACAGCGACGGCCACTACTGCGAACTGATGGTGGGCGCCTACTCGGACAACCAGCCCGACTACAACTGGAGCGCCCCCTACGAGGTGAAAGAGTTCACCCACTACTGGTACGGACTGCGCGACATCGGCGGCGTGAAGACCGGCAACCGTCAGGCGGCCCTCAACCTCGACCTCGTGGCCCCGGGCAAGGCGCTGATCGGCGTCAACGCCACGGAGAAACTCTCCGGAACGACCGTCGCGCTCACGGCCGGCGGGCGGACGCTCTTCACGCAGCGGACGGACCTCGCACCCGACGCGCCGTTCGTGGAGACCGTCGCCATCGACAAGACGATCCGGCCGACCGACCTGCGGATCACGCTCACCGACGCCGCAGGCAGGGAGCTGCTGGCCTACTCGCCCGTGGAGCGCGACCCGGACAAACCGCTGCCGGAGATCGTGAAGCGTCCGCTGCGTCCCGAACAGATCGAAAACACCGAGGAGTGCTACCTCGTCGGGATGCGCAACCTGCAATTCCACAACCCGTTCATCGACCCCACGGACTATTTCGAAGAGGTGCTGCGCCGCGATCCGGGCGACACGCGCGCCAACACGCAGATGGGCGTCTGGTGGCGTCAGCGCGGCGACAACGAGAAGGCCGCCCGCTACCTGCGCAAGGCGATCGAACGCCAGACCAAGGACTACACCCGTCCGAAAGACTGCGAAGCGATGTACAACCTGGGGCTGATCCTCAAACAGGAGGGCAAGGTCGAGGCGGCGATGGACACGCTCTACCGCGCCGTCTGGAACTACAACTACAATTCGGCGGGGAATTTCCAACTGGCGCAGCTCTACATGGCGCAGGGCGACATTCCGATGGCGCTCGAACGGCTGGACGAGGCCATCGCCCGCAACGCCGACAATTTCAGCGCCCTGAACCTGAAAGCCACCATCCTGCGCACACAGGGCGACAAGGCGGGCGCCTCGGCCTGCGTGAAGCGCGTATCGGAGACCGATCCCGTGAACGCCTACGCCGCCTATGAACAGCTGCTGCTGGGCGAGAGCGACTATTTCGAAACGCTGATGCGCGACGAACCGGAATCGTATCTCGAACTGGCCCTCGCCTACCTGCACAACGGATTTCCGGAAACGGCCGTGGAGCTGCTCGAACGGATCGACGCCCGGACGGCCTACCCCACCGTCAAGATGTGGCTGGGCTATCTGGCCGGCAAGGCCGGCGACAAGGCCGCGGAAAAGAAGTATTTCACGGCGGCGCTGGCGATCCCGACCGACCGCTGCAACCCGTTCCGGCTGGAAACGGTCGCCGTACTGGAACGGGCCAAGGAGCTCTGCCCGGAGAGTTACAAACCCTGCTACTACCTGGGAAACCTCTACTATAACAAACAGCCCGACCGCGCGATGGCCGAATGGGAGCAGTGCATCGCCAAAGAACCCTCGTTCGCCATGGCATGGCGCAACCTCGGATGGGCGCACTGGCTGCACACGAAGAACTACGGCGAAGCGGTGAAATACTATCGCAAGGCCATCGACCTGGCACCCGAAGAGGCGCTTTTCCTCGAAGAGATAGATCAGGTCTACGAAGCCAAGGGCGAGGACGTGCAGGTGCGCTACGACCTGCTGAAAAGCCGTCACGCCGTCTGCACGAAGCGCTACTCCCCGCTGGCCGGAGAGGTCACGGCGGGCATCTTCGTCGGGGATTACGACTATGTGCTCAAGCTGTTGAAGGAGTGCTATTTCCCGACACGCGAAGGCGTCGCCAACTTCCACGATGTCTATGTCGATGCCCTGCTGCTGGCCGGGGAGGAGAAATTCGCCGCAGGGCAGCGGAAAGAGGCCCTCGGACTCTTCGAGAGCGCCTTCGACTATCCGGAGAACCACCAGGTGTTCCTCGTTGACAAACGCACGCCCCGCGACGCCCAGATCTACTGGTTCATCGGCAACGCTTACGAACGAATGGGCAACCGCTCCAAGGCCATGCTGAACTACAAAAAGGCCGCGGCGGTGAACGTCAAGAAAACCGACTACCGCTACTGGCAGGGCCTCGCGCTCGAAAAACTGGGCAAAAAGGCCGAGGCCGAAGCCCTGTTCGAAGCGCTCGTCGAGGCCGGAAAGGCCGCCGTTGTCGAGGACTACGTGAACTTCTACGGCGCCGAGGGCACCACGGGCAAGACCGTGGCGACGATCAACACCCGGGCCTGCTACACCCAAGGGCTCGGACAACTGGGGCTCGGCAACCGGGACGAAGCCCGGAAATGCTTTGCGAAATCCGTGGAGCTGAAACCCGACAACCTCTGGTCGGCGGTGATGCTCCGGGAATTGAAACGATAAACGACTGCAAAAATGAATCTTCAACGAACACTGATGCTCGGAGGCTTCGCGGCCGCTGCCCTGACCGGGCAGCAGGCCGCAGCCCAGAAGCGGCCCAACATGGTCGTCATCCTCGCCGACGATTGCAGCTGGTATGACATCGGCTGCTACGGCGCGGTCAACAACCGCACGCCGCACATCGACTCGCTGGCCCGCGCAGGCATGCGCTTCACGAACGCCTGGAACTCCGTATCGACGAGCGTGCCCACACGCCACTGCCTCTATACGGGCATGTACCCTATCCGCAACGGCGGGCACTACAACCTCAGCGCGATCCGCGAAGGGGTCGAGACCATGCCCGTACGCCTTGCGCGGCTCGGCTACCGGGTGGGGCTGGCGGGGAAATGGCACATCCACCCGAAAGAAGCCTTCCCGTTCGAACGGGTCCCCGGATTCGCGGTCAACTGCCTGACGAAAGACCCTTCGCACACGATGGAGGGGGTCGAGGAGTTCATTTCGCGCGACCGTGAAGAACCCTTCTGCCTGGTGGTGGCCTCGGTCAACCCGCACGTTCCGTGGACGGGCGGCGATCCTTCGAAATTCGACCTCGGGAAACTGGTTCTGCCGCCCCATTTCGTCGATACGCCGCAGACGCGCAAAAGCTATGCGGCCTATCTGGCCGAAATCGACCTGCTCGACCGGGAGGTGGGCGACGTAGTACGGGTACTGCGGGAACGGGAGCTGCTCGACGACACGCTGGTGATCTTCCTCTCGGAACAGGGGACGCAACTCACGGGCGCCAAGTGGACCAACTGGAACGCCGGGGTGCACGCGGCGATGATCGCCCGCTGGGACGGCCGCATCCGCCCGGGCCGCACGACCGACGCCATCGTGCAGTACGAAGACATCCTGCCGACGCTCGTGGCGCTGGCAGGCGGAAGTCCCGACCGCGAGATGGACGGCCGCAGCATCGCGCCGCTCCTCGAAGGGCGCAGCGACCGCCACCGCAAATACGCCTTCCACCTCCACGACAACTACCCGTCGGGCCCTCCCTATCCCATCCGCGCAGCGGGCGACGGCCGCTACCGGCTGATCTGGAACCTGACCCCCGATCAGAGGATGATCGCCAAAAACATGGAAAACGAGCTGTGGCTCAAATCGTGGAAAGCGACCGACACGGAACATGCGAAATTCATCGTCGGACGATGGTATCACCGTCCGGAGTTCGAGTTGTACGACACGGCGGCAGACCCCTGGGAACTGACCAACCTGGCCGGGAAAAAGGAGTATGCCCGCATACAGGCCCGGCTGTTCCGGGCGCTGAAGAAATGGATGCGCGAACAGGGCGATCCGGGTATCGAAGCCGATACGGAACAAAACAAACCGGCGAACCGTCCCGCACAAAAAACCGTTCAGCCATGAAACGAATCATCCTTGCGGCCGTTTGCGGCGCGACGGCGGTCCTGACTGCCTGCACCGCAGGCGCGCCCTCCGTGGAAACCGCCCCGTTCGGACGGCTCTCGTCCGGCGAGGAGGTCACCCTCTACCGGCTCCGTAGCGGCAACGGCGCCTCGATGGAGGTCATCGACTACGGCTGCCGCGTGGTACGGATCTGCGTTCCCGACCGCAACGGCGCGATCGCCGACATCGTGCCGGGATACGACGATATCCACGACTTCGAGACCGGAAGCGAACGCTTCTTCGGGGCCCTGATCGGCCGCTACGGCAACCGCATCGCCAATGCCTCGTTCCCGCTCGACGGCGACACCGTGCGGCTCACCGCCAACGAGTGTCTGGCCGGATGTCCGGGCCACCTGCACGGCGGAACGAAGGGATTCGACCGCGTGATGTGGCAGGCCGAGCCGCTCGTGGAGGCGGACCGCGCAGGCGTACGCTTCACGCGCCTGAGCCCCGACGGCGAAGAGGGCTATCCGGGCAACCTCGCCTGCACGGTCACCTACTGGTTCACGAAGGACAATGTCTGGCGGGCCGAATACGAGGCCACGACCGACCGTCCGACGATCGTCAACCTCTCGAACCACACCTATTTCAACCTCAAAGGCGTGGACGACGGCGGCTACGTGATGGATCACGTGATGCAGGTCGAGGCGGACCGCTACCTGCCCAACGACGCGCGCTTCGTGCCGCTGGGGCCGTCGGAACCCGTGGAGGGCACGCCCTTCGACCTGCGGGAGCCTCACCGCGTGGATTATGCCATCGACACCCCCAACGAGCACCTGCGCACGATGCGCGGATTTTCGGTCTGCTGGATACTCCGCAGCCAGACGGGCGAACTGGCCCGGGCCGCCGATCTCTGGGAGCCGCGCAGCGGCCGCGGGATCGAACTCTGGACCACGGAACCCGGCTTGCTGACCTATACCGGACGGCTCTTCTCCCCGAAGGTCGTGGGCAAGGGCGGCCGGGCGGTCGAGAAGTTCGGCGGCATGCTGCTCGAAACGCTCCGCTATCCCGACTCGCCGAACCACCCCGAATACCCGTCGGCCGTGCTCCGTCCCGGCGAAACCTATCATTCAACCACCGAGTTCCGGTTCTATGCCAGATAGCTCCGGACCCTCAATGAACCGAACGCCATGAAACAAACCATCACGAAATTCGCCCTGGCGGCGCTCAGCCTCGGCATCCTGGCCTGCAACGACCCGGACAACGCACCCGGACCGAACCGGGGAGGGGCCTCCGAATCGCAGGAACTGACCCTGACGCCCATCGGGCGGCTGAACCAGGGCGCGGACAAAATCAATTCCCACGCCGACATCACCGCACGGTCGTCGGTCAAGATGAACTACCGCAGCTACGTCAACCTCGGCCAAAGCGTCACGGGCAACGACAACCCGAACTACGCCCGCATCAAAAAACTGTCCGACGGTTCCTACATCCTGTTCAACCATTACGGCGGTCAGGGGAACGCGAACGGCTACGACATCTATTATGCCACGAGTCCCGATCTGGAAAACTGGACCGGCCGGGGGCTGTTTCTCGAACGCTACGTCATCACCAATTCGCGCGGCAAGCAGGACAAGCGGGTCTTCACCAACCCCAATGCCCTCGTGCTGGCGAACGGCGACCTCGTGGCCTTCGCCTCCTACCGGGCCAACATGAGTGTCAAGTACGAAGAGTGCCAATACGACCACGGCATCGTCATGCTCCGCAGCACGGACAACGGCAGGACGTGGAGCGCCCCGCAGGAGATCTACCACGGCCTGAACTGGGAGCCGCACATGATCCAGCTCCCCTCGGGCGAACTGCAATGCTATTTCTCAGAGAGCCGGCAGTGGATTTCCGGCGGACACTCCGGCACCGCCATGATCGTATCGACGGACAACGGCGCGACCTGGAGCCCGGGGCTCGACCAAACCCCTTACCGGGTCATCCGCCAGCACTGGTACAACAGCGACAAGGACGCCACCCTCTACACCGACCAGATGCCGGTGGTCGTGCGCCTCAACGACGGCGACAGACTGGCCGCCGCGGTGGAGTCGTCCGTGAGCTGCGTCAACGGGAACACCTCCTACGCCATTTCGTTCGCCTATTCCGACAGCGAAGGGCAATGGCCCCGCCTCGAAGGGGACGAAACGGGCCCCGCCGACCGTCAGAACCACCTGTTCAACGGCGCGGGACCTTTCCTCGTGCAGTTTCCGTCGGGCGAAACCCTCGTGTCCTACGGGCTTTCGAGCCATCTGAACATGCGTCTCGGCGACGCCGAGGCACGCACGTTCGGCGAACCGTTCGTCGCGCTGCCGGGCAGAGGCTCGTGGGGCTGCATGGAACTGAACGGCAGCCACGAGGTGATCGCGGCGATGCGCAACAGCGAAAAGTCAGGCGACATCACGATCGCGCTGGCCCGTTTCGAACTCAACCACCGCATCACGGCGACCCGCCGCACGGTCAATATCGACGGTGACAACGCCGAGTGGGCGGCGACCGACGACGCGCTGTTCGTCGGCGAAAAGTCGCAGGCGCAAGCCACGCTCCGCTGCTCGTGCGACGACAGGAACGTCTATTTCCTCGTGGAGGTGCTCGACGAAGCCATCTCGCGCGACGACTACGTGAACATCCTGTTATCGCCCGCCAACGAGGGCGACAAACTCACCTCCGCAGCCCGGCGCATCAAGGTCTCGCACAGCGGACTGAAAAGCACGGATGTCTATGCCGGCGGCTGGCGCGAGACCGACATGGGCGTCACGGTGCAGGCCGCCTACGACGGCACGATCTCGGACAACGGCGACACGGACAACGGCTATCTGGTCGAGGTCGCCGTGCCGCGTTCGCAACTGGACCTCGCATCGGGGGAGATTCTCGTGAATCTCGTGCTGTTCGACAGTCAGGGCGGCGAGGATGCCATCAGCCCCACGTCGTCGCGCAGCATCGCAGGCTGGGTGCCCGTTGCGGGACTGTAAAGACAACTGCGGGACAAAGGCGGCGCAGAACGGAAATCGTTCTGCGCCGCCGCCCTTTCGGAACGCCGCCGAACTATTTTTTACGATTTTCCTTCGTTATGTCTGAGGGAATTTCTACCTTTGCCCCGCAACTCGTTTCAAAAAGAGATGAAAGTATTTACAAGCGTCAAGGAGCTTCGCGCCGAGTTGGACCGGACGGAGCAGTCGGGCATCGGATTCGTTCCCACGATGGGCGCCCTGCATGCGGGGCATCGTTCGCTCGTCGAGCGCGCGCGGAAGGAGAACGCCACGGTCGTCGTGAGCGTCTTCGTGAATCCCACGCAGTTCAACGACAAGAACGACCTCCGTCACTACCCCCGCACCCCGGAGGCGGACCGGAAACTCATGGAGGAGACCGGCGCGGACCTCGTGCTGATGCCCTCGGTCGAGGAGATCTACCCCGAGGAGGACACCCGGGTCTTCGATTTCGGGCAGATCGACAAGGTGATGGAGGGCGCGACGCGTCCCGGCCACTTCAACGGCGTGGCGCAGGTCGTCAGCCGCCTGTTCGACATCGTGCGTCCGGCGCGCGCCTATTTCGGGGAGAAGGATTTCCAGCAGATCGCCGTCATCAAGGCGATGGTAGCCCAGCTGCGGCTGCCGGTCGAGATCGTGGAGTGCCCGATCGTCCGCGGCGACGACGGGCTGGCGCTCTCCTCGCGCAATCAGCTACTCGACGCCCCGCACCGCGCCGCCGCACCGCACATCTACGCCGTGTTGCGCCGTGCCGCGGAGAAATCGCACGAACTGACACCCGCCGGGCTGAAAGCATGGGTGACGGCCGAGGTGGAGAGCGATCCGCGGCTCAAAGTGATCTACTACCAGTCGGTCGATGCGCTGACGATGCAGGAGGTGCCGGCATGGGACGCCTCGGAACGCATTCAGGGCTGTATCGCCGTACAGGCGGGAGACATCCGTTTAATCGACAATATCCGAATCCGATAATGAAATTCCAGATTGAAGTCATCAAATCGAAGATCCACCGCGTAACGGTCACGCAGGCCGACCTGAACTACGTGGGGAGCATCACCATCGACGAGGCGCTCATGGAAGCCGCCAACATGATCGAAGGCGAGAAGGTCCAGATTATGGACATCAATAACGGAGAGCGTTTCGAGACCTACATCATCAAGGGCAAACGCGGCAGCGGCTGCATCTGCCTGAACGGCGCCGCGGCGCGCAAGGTGCAGGTCGGCGATGTCATCATCATCGCCTCCTATGCGCTGATGGATTTCGAGGAGGCCAAGCAATTCCGGCCGTGGATCGTATTCCCCGACACGGCGACCAACCGGCTCGTCGAATAACGCCGCAGGCCGGCAGGCCCGGCCGCGGAAAAGCATAAAATCACCCGAAGCCTCTTCCGATGGACATCACGCTCTCCCTGCTCGCTTTCGCACTCTCGATACTGGGCATCATCGGTTGTATCGTGCCCGCCCTGCCGGGCGTGGTGCTGAGCTACGCGGGACTTCTTTGCGCCTATTTCACCTCCTATTCCCAGATGAGCGCCTCGGCGCTGTGGCTGTGGCTCGGGGTGACCGTCGCCGTGAGCGTCGCCGACTATTTTCTCCCGGCGTGGATGACGCGCCGCTTCGGCGGTTCGCGCGCGGGCGCCATCGGCGCCACGGTGGGCGTCTTCGCAGGGTTCTTCCTTTTCCCGCCCGTGGGCATCTTTCTCGGTCCCTTTCTGGGCGCCGTGCTGGGCGAACTGCTCAACGACCGCAGCGACGTGCCGAAAGCCTTTCTGATAGGGTTCGGTTCGTTCCTCTCGTTCATCGTCGGCACGGGGATCAAGATCGCCGCCTCGGCGGGCATGCTGATCCACGTCGCGGCCGACACATGGCCCGCGCTGAGAGGCTGGTTCGCAGCGACTTTCTGAAAACAAAAAGGCGGCCCGACAAGAGCGCTTTCAACGATTTCACCCCTGCCGGAGCAAGCTCCGGCAGGGGTGATTTTCAATTCCGGGGACTTGAGAGTCCCTTTTCCCTACTCCGTAACGCCGTCAATAGCGGTAGTGCTCGGCCTTGTAGGGTCCCTCCTCGGGAACGCCGATGTAGGCGGCCTGCTTGGGAGTCAGGTGTGTCAGTTCGACGCCCAGATTGTCCAGATGCAGGCGTGCGACCTCCTCGTCGAGGTGCTTCGGCAGGCGGTAGACCCCCACTTCGAGACGCTTCTCCCACAGCTCCATCTGCGCGAGGCACTGGTTGGTGAAGGAGTTCGACATCACGAACGAAGGGTGTCCCGTGGCGCATCCGAGGTTCACCAGACGCCCTTCCGCCAGAACGAAGATCGAATGTCCGTCGGGGAAGGTGAACTTATCGACCTGCGGCTTGATGTTCAGTTTCACGGCAGCCGATTTTTCGAGGCGCGCCATCTGAATCTCGTTGTCGAAATGGCCGATGTTGCAGACGATGGCCTGATCGCGCATCTTCTCCATGTGTTCCAGCGTGATGATGTCGCAGTTGCCGGTGCAGGTGACGTAGATGTTGCCCTCGGCGAGCGCACTCTCCACGGTCTTCACCTCGAAGCCCTCCATCGCGGCCTGCAAGGCGCAAATGGGGTCGATCTCCGTGACGATCACCCGGGCGCCGTAGGAACGCATCGAGCGGGCGCACCCCTTGCCCACGTCGCCGTAACCGCACACGACGACCACCTTGCCGGCGATCATCACGTCCGTAGCGCGCTTGATACCGTCGGCCAGCGACTCGCGGCAGCCGTAGAGGTTGTCGAACTTCGACTTGGTGCACGAATCGTTGACGTTGATGGCCGGAACGAGCAGTTCGCCGGCCTCCTGCATCTGGTAGAGGCGGTGTACGCCCGTGGTGGTCTCCTCGCTCACACCCTTCCACTCGGCGACCGTGCGGTGCCATTTTTCGGGCTCCTCGGCCAAAATCCGCTTCAGCGTGTCGAGAATCACCTCCTCCTCGTAGGACGAGGGCTCGTAGTCGAGCGTCGAGGCGTCGTTTTCGGCCTTATAGCCCTTGTGAATCAGCAGCGTGGCGTCGCCGCCGTCGTCCACGATCAGCTGCGGCCCCTTGCCGCCGGGGAACGAGAGAGCCATGGCGGTGCACCACCAGTACTCGGGCAGCGTCTCGCCCTTCCACGCGAAGACCGGAACGCCCGCGGCGGCGATGGCCGCGGCGGCATGGTCCTGCGTCGAGAAGATGTTGCACGAGCACCAGCGCACGTCGGCGCCCAGCTCCACGAGGGTTTCGATCAGCACAGCGGTCTGGATGGTCATGTGCAGCGATCCCATCACGCGCACGCCCTTCAGCGGCTTCCGGGGCCCGTATTTGCGGCGCACGGCCATCAGTCCCGGCATTTCGTGCTCGGAGATCTCGATCTCCTTGCGGCCCCACTCGGCCAGCGACATGTCGGCGACCTTGTAGGGAAGTGTCAAATCCAAATACATATTCCTATCTGTTTCTTAAAATATATTCCTTGTCCCGGGCGATCTGCTCCCGAAGCTCCTCCACCGTAGCGAACTTGCGTTCGTCGCGGATTTTTTCGAGCAGCTCGACGCGCAGCGGACGGCCGTACAGCTCGCCCCCGAAACCGAAAATATGGGTCTCCAGACGCCGTTCGACGCCTCCGACCGAGGGGTTGCGCCCCAGGTTCGACATCGCGTCGTAGGTCCGTCCTCCGACCTCGGCCCGCGAACGGTAAACCCCGTCGTCGGCCGCGACCGTCTCCGGAACGGCCAGGTTGGCCGTCGGAAAACCCAACTCACGCCCCAACCGGCGTCCGTGCTCCACAACGCCCTCGATCAGAATCCGTTCCATCAGATTTTTTCAGTCAGTTTGCGCACCAGCCGGAACTGCGAGAAGAACTCCTTGGCAAAGACGCGGATCACCGTGTAGGACGGGATGGCCAGCAGCATGCCCAGAATCCCCGCCAGCGACCCGGCGATGAGGATCACAAGGAAAATCTCCAGCGGATGAGCTTTCACCCGCGCCGAATAAAGCGCCGGCTGGAGGATGAAATCGTCCATCCCCTTGATAATCAACAGTGACCCGACGATGATGAAGACCGTATGTCCCACACCCATCCCCTCGATCGGCGAAACGATGCCCACGAAGACCGAGACGATGCCGCCGATCAGCGGCCCGGCATAGGGAACGACGTTCATCACCCCCATGATGAGGCCGATGAACGCAGCGTCGGCGGCCTTCATCCCGAAAGCCATCATCACCAGCGACACGGCGACCGTCAGCAACAGGCTCTCCGAGAGGATGCCCGTGAAATAGCGCGCCAACAGCACCGTCACCGAATCCAGCGCCCGGGTGATGTTATCGTGGTAGTGTTCCGGAAAGACCGCCGTGACCATCGCATAGAACAACCCCTCCTCCTTGAGGAAAAAGAAGGTGATGAACGAAATGGAGAAGACGGCGATCACCGACGAAAGCACGAGGTTGATGACCGACGAGAAGATCGTATTGAGCGAATTGATGTCGATGACCTGCTTGAGCGCCGAGGTCAGTTCGTCCGAGAGCGAGAACGTGCTCGCGGGCAGCGAAAAGAGCGCCTGCAAATCGTGCTGCATCCGGGCGATGGGTTCGCCGATGCTTCCCACGACCGCGGCGAAATCGACATGGGCGAACTGGTTGATCTTGTTGAATACCAGCGGCACGAACAGCGCACACAGCGTCGCAGCCACCGCCCAGATCACCACGAGGGTCGCCAGCGCGGCCAGCCAGCGCGGCACCTGCCACCCCTTGAAATGCACGCCCGCAAGGCGTTTGACCAGCGGGCGCCCCACGACAGCCAGCACGGCCGAAACGAGGATGTAGACGACGATCGACGAGAAATACCAGACCAGAAAGAGCACGACCGCGGCAATCGCCGCGCCCGCGATGAAGCGCAGGAAGGTCTGGGGCGTCGTCGTCATCGTCCTATTCGTTTTCGGCGGTTCTGCGCAGCCGGGCGATCGGAGTCTGCGATCCCACCGTGGGATCGCCGATCTCCACCAGCAGTTCGCTGTCCTTCGGCACGAGCACATCGACACGCGAACCGAACTTGATGAACCCGCAGACGCTGTTCTGCTCGACCTGATGGCCGACGGTCATGTACGAGATGATGCGCCGGGCGATCAGCCCCGCGATCTGGCGGAAGAGCACCTTTTGGCCCGAGGGCATCCGCACCACGGTGGTCGTGCGTTCGTTCTCGGTCGAGGACTTGGGGTGCCACGCCACCAGGAAACGCCCCGGATGGTATTTGAAATACTCCACCTCGCCGCCCACGGGAACCCAGTTCATGTGGACGTTGGTGATGGACATGAAGATCGAGATCTGCAACATCTCCTCTTTGAGGTATTCGTTCTCCGACACGACCTCCGTCACGACCACGCGGCCGTCGCAGGGGGCGAAGACCAGGTCGGCATCGTGGATACGCACCCGGCGGGGCTCGCGGAAGAACGCCACGATGAAGAACCAGAACAGCAACAGCACGACGGCGCTGAACCACAGCAGCGAGATGTTCGCGTCGTGGACCAGCAGATGATAGAACAGCCACCACAGGAGCAGGCAGATAACTCCCGAAACGCCGATGATCTTATATCCTTCCTTATTGATTCTCATAAACGTTAAGGTTTGCAGTTACATCACAAAAAGCATATAGACGAAGACGAACGGCGCCGACAGCAGCATGGCGTCGAAACGGTCCAGCACTCCGCCATGGCCGGGGATCAGCGCCCCGGAATCCTTCACGTCCGCGGCACGTTTGAACATCGACTCCACCAGGTCGCCCAGCACGCCCGAGACCGCCGCGACCAGCGCCAGTCCGGCCCACGCCACGTAGCCGCCGTCCAGCACCCGGGCTGCGACCAGTCCCATGACGACGGCCCCGGCGACGCCACCGAAGAATCCCTCCCACGACTTTTTGGGCGAGAGGCGTTCGAACAGCCGGTGACGGCCGACCGACATGCCCACCAGATAGGCGAAAACGTCGTTGCACCAGATGATGAAGATGTAGAAAAGCATCACCCAAGGGTTCCAGACATCGCTGCCGATCATCGGGATATAGCACATCACCGAGAACGGCAGGGCCACGTAGACCACTCCCATGAGAGTCGTGCCGATGTCTGCGGCGGGATTCTCCTGCCGGCGGTAGAGTTCGCAGATGAACATGGCGGGCAGCGACAGCAGCAGGAAGGCCAGTCCGCAGGCAAAAGCCTGCCGGGCGCTTCCGAGTATCTCGATGTCGTCCGAGACAAAGGCGAAATTGAGGGCGAACAACACCGCCCCGGCCACCAGTCCCACGATCCGCTGGGGATGGCTGCCCTGCTTCTCGGCCAGCGTGTAGAACTCCGACATGCCGACCACGAGCAACGCCATCAGCAGCAGGCCGAAGCTCCACTGCGACCAGATCACGGCCCCGAGCACCACCGCCGCGAGGACTGCCCCGCTCAGCGTGCGCACCCGGAGGTTCTTCATTTTTTCACTCATCTGTTTTCAAGGGTTGTAGAGGGTTCGACGGGGTTATTCGGCTTCGGGTGCGGCGACGGACGGGGCTGCGGGAGCCGCTTCGGGTTTGTCGGGCCCAGCCTCAGGGCCGGCGACCGCGGCAGCCTGCGTCCCGGCCCCGGGTTCCTCCCCGGCGAGAGTGCCGCCCCCGGCCTTGGCTTTCGCCTCGGCCTCCTTGCGCTCGCGCTCGATGTCCTTCTTGCGCTTGCCGAAGATGCGCTCGACATCCTCGGTGAAGACCACCTCGCGGGAGAGCAGCAGCTCGGCCAGCTCTTTCAGGCCGTCGGCGTGCTCGCGCAACACCTGCTCAGCCATCTTATAGGCTTGCTCGATCACCCGTTTGGCCTCGGTGTCGATCTGCTGGGCCGTCTGCTCCGAATAAGGCTTGGTGAAAGCCATGTCGCTCTGGCCCGTGGAATCGTAGTAGGAGAGCGTGCCGACGTTCTCGCTCATGCCGTAGTAGGCCACCATGGCGTAAGCCTGCTTGGTGA
>ERZ1673753.973-NODE-973-length-30031-cov-7.894215_pt1 | contig 30031 bp, 35 predicted proteins | sample MGYA00580201_ERZ1673753 | MGnify/ENA primary metagenome ERZ1673753 (study PRJEB41218, sample SAMN15661747) | gut metagenome | host: Homo sapiens | place: Canada: London | collected 2015-08-20/2019-03-30 | study: EMG produced TPA metagenomics assembly of... | reverse complement strand
AGAACCTACGACCTACCCGAACCGTCGAAAACCCGCGACACATACAGCACCTGGCACACCGGCCACTCCATCGCAATTGATGGCGATATGGACAACGACGGCACTATCATCCACTATCTCCGGCTGGGAACTATCGACGTAGACACGCACGAGGAGGAAGTGCTGGAGCTCGACTACGACGAAGCCCGCGCCGTAGCCCTCGCCCTCCTCGCAGCTGTGGAAGAAGCCAAGCGAGCACGAGATAAGGAGATGGGAAAGTGAGAGGACACTCATTGCGCCAATTCACTGCGTACGGATATGAGTGCGAAACGCGAATGGGTCCCTACTCAATCAACGGGTACGTAACCCTCCCCGAAGGGCACCCGTGGCTGGAGTATGGATGCCTGGCAGCGAACCCCGCTGTGGACGTCGATGTGCACGGTGAGATCACTTACCACAAGGGGCGCACCATTGGGTTCGACACGGCACACTTCGGCGATGCATGGCACCCCGAAGCGCCTGGAACGAAGAGGACCCTGGAACTAGAGGGCGCCCACCGCTGGATTCCAAAGGGGCTTTTGTGGAGCGAGTCTATGGTGCGAGGGGAAACTATACGGCTCGCTCGACAAGCTGCACAAGCAGAACAGGAGAACGGAGAATGAGGTTGGGATTCCAATACCCCAGCCCGTTCGAGCGGGTACAGCACTCTCGATACCCTGATCCTAATTGGATCGTCACGGTGCGCAGGCGTGGGGCAAAGACTGTCTATTCCTCGACCTCTGCCCGCGCTTCCTTCGACGAAAATAACCCCGCCCGGTTCTACGTAGACCACCCTGGCGAGATAGGCATTTTCGCCCGGCTTCACATCGCCTTAGCGGGGGATCAAGCCCACCAGGAACTCACAGCGGTGGAAGTCGCCGAATTGATAGGAGACCACCCATGACCAACAAGCAGCGCCTGGAAGAACTAAAGCAGCAGGCTAAAGAACTCGCCAACCAGATCGACCAGCTGGAAGACCAGATCAACAACGCGCAACCCACCACCGGGCTACTAGGCCGATGGGCAAAACACCCGAAACTCGGGGACGTGCTTATCGCCGAAGACAAGCCGACACACAAAGGACTCATACACGTCAGCTACCTAAGCGGCGACGCGATAGGCGGAGCGCAGGGGAACTTCGTGCTCATCGACGACCTCACATTCCCAAAACAGACCACCCGCCCGCAAGACGTGCCCGTGGGCGAAGCGTGGCTAGTAGACGCGCACAACGGCTTCGACAGCCAACCCAACACCCCCGCGCTCAAAATCGCCCCTGGCTTATGGGTAACCCCCGCACGGGAGGCAGCCGACGAGAGCGAATGGCATAACTACGAAATCACGCTCATCACCCCGCTAATCCCAGCCCGCCAACACGACACCCCGGAAACCGTCACCACCCAAGAGGAATACGGGGAACTACCAGAAGGCAGCGTTGTCGCTAAACCGGGCGAAAAGCCGTGGGTTCACTTGCCCCACGTGTGGGTGCAAGAAGGAGCCACCACCAACGACCTGGTAATGGCCAGAACCACCCGCCATGTCCTCCGCAGGGGGTGGGGCAAATGACGCTGCTTGGAGCCCTGCTGGTCGTGTTGTTCTCGTTTTCATTCCTAGCCGCCTTCTTTGGCGCCGCATGGCCACTAGACAAAGCAATGTCGCTGTGGATCGACGGCAAGGATAGGCAAGCTGCGAAATTCGCAGCGGCAGGTGCCGTCACGGTCACTATCTTCCTTACGGGCACTGTGTACCTAATCGGAAAGGTGAAAAGCGAGGAGCCGCAATGTCCGCACGTAATCCAGCAGCGCTAGACCGCAGGTCACGAAAGTGAGAAAGAGAGTAAATGGACTTATCCCATAAGTTACAACAAATACTAGAGGCCGAAATAAACAGACGTTTAAGCGACAAGAGCGACCCACTTTACATAGCCCGGGAACTAGGTGTGCTACTGACGTCGTATCACGGGGACAGGCGAGAACACGCGAACGACCACGCAGAACAGGAGAAGCAATGACTAACCCAGACAAGGCAGAGGTAGTGCGCCTACACGCCGAAATCGACGCAATGATCGGGCACTACAGGCAACGCGCCGATATAGCCCGCGACCGCCTCACTCGCGCACGAACCCCACAAGAAGAGCAGCAAATAGGCCGCTTCATCACCATGTTCACACGGGTAGCCGACCGCCTCGAAAGAATCAGAAAAGGGAGACAATGACCACCAAACATAAGCGCTGGAAGGTCTGGCGCGACCGCACAATGGAAGCGCACGGCGACGATCCGTGGGTAGGAGCACCGGAACGCAACTGGCAATACAGAAGCGCCAAATATAGTTTCCCCACCCACGCCGAAGCCCTGGCCTACGCCGACCGTATGGCACGCACCGTAGAAAATGTGCTACCCCGTGTTACGGGCGCGTGCGATCCTATACCCAACTCGCCTAAGCCGCCCGAATACTCAATCTGGTATGGAAGCCGCCGCGATGGCGCGTACTGGCTAGACACACCACACGGCACGGGTGCCCCACTCATTGTGGGGCAAGAAGAACTAGTGCCCCTCGCTCTAGCCCTACTCGCACTCCATTACAGGAGCACAGCGCCATGAGCACCTACCTCTACCTCCAATGCGACAGCCACAACCCACCACTGCAAAGCCCACACGAGGTCGGCCAGCACCTCCGCGATCTACCCCGCATCCGCGAAGAGATCAACCTGCGCCAAGACCTCTACCGCGCGCACCAGGGCGGCTACCTCGGCTACGAATCCGACTACGGCAGCCTATTCACCCGCACACTCCGCACATTTCTGATCCAGCACCCACACTGCGATCTACAGATCGTCGACGAATACGGAGACACACACCCACTCGACCCGAAAGAAGAGGAGTAATGCCCGACCCACTCATGCAACAGATCGACCGCTACAACAACTGGCACGAATACGAAATCACCATCACCTACACCGCCTACGTTGAAGCGCACAGCGAAGACGAAGCGGAGGGGATCGCCAGCGACATCATCGACACCATCACCAGCGACCACACGCCAACCATCGAAGCCAACAAAGTCCCACACACATAGCCAAAGGTCGAGACTAACGCCGCTGAGATGGACGCGACCCCTGCCACGACCTCACTTCATCCGCATCCCACACGGGAGTCCGCCCATCGAAATGACCACACGGACTAGGCGCAGTGCCACGCGCCGCATACGCAGTAAACGTTGGCTTAGTTACACCGCAATAGTCGGCACACTGCGCAGCCGTCCACAAATGCCGTCCAGAATCCAGATCAACCGCCACAATCCGCATCCCAGATCACCTTGCCCTATCCACGCGGCGGTTCAGAGCATCCACAACGGCAGTGGCAGCAACGAACAGGACAGCCAACGCCAACACCGGGGCAGACGCGCCCAGCTTCACCAGCAGGGCAAGGAGAATGACGAAAGCTATGTATCTGAGCAGTAACGCGAGGCTAGCGAGGTTCATGATCGACTCCTTTGAATGTAGGGTGAGAGGGGAGCCCTTGCCCCTGGATAATTCGGCTATCCAGGAGCAGGGGCTTTACTTCTTGCGGTTCCTCCACTTCAGGATGAGGTCTACCCATCCAGGGATTCCGGCGAATGCCGTTACCGCGAGAGTGGCGATTATCTCTAGCGACATAATCTCTTCCTCTCCAGTGAGCGAGACTCTCTTGCTCACTAACACCAGAATACAGCACTAGATATGTAGATGTCAATCCGCACATAAGAAAAGAGACCAACACCACATGACCACCGACCTACCCGCTACACTCCGCCATCTCGCCAACCACCTCCACCACCTCCAAACAGAAATCTGGGAAACCCGCTACCACGCCGCCCGCACCAGCCAAACCGGCGCACGCCACACCACCACAGGACCAACAAGCCCCACCAACGACACACAACTCGACTACCTACTCGACGCTCAAACCCGACTGAGAGAACTCGCCACCAACGCCTCAGAAGACCTACGCATCCTCATCCCACACAACACACAAGTCGGCGACTACTGGGCAGCGTGGCTCTACCGCCACCACACACAGCTCCAAGACCTCACGTGGTACGACGACCTCGAGACGGAACTACGTGACCTCGAGGCAGAGCTCCGTCACCACATCCATCCACAAGCCCCACAGGCGGTGAAGCTGCCGGACTACGCCGCAGCCGACGAGATAGGCCGGGCGTTAGGCAAAACCCCAGACGCAATACGCAAATGGTGCAAACGCCACCACGTCACTGCCTACATCGAAAACGGCAAAACCAAATACCGCACAAAAGAAATCACCGACGCCTAACACCGATGTCCGAACCTGTGGTACACTTACGTGCGTAAAGCCTGTAACCCCATAACCTCACCACTCGAGGTTGTGGGGTTTTGTTGTATGCCCCCGGCTATCGGCATAGCCCCCCTCGAGTAGGTAGCCCCCGCCACTACTGTGCCCCCCATGCATGGATGCCCCGGCTACCTGTAGTCCCCGTGTCCCCGCCACCCCTACCAGTATCCCGGCGAGGATAGCGGCCATGCGGCGCAGCACAGTACAGGCTCAGGCATCAAGGGTGTAGGTCAACCCTACGGACAGCGCGGGCGCAGGTGCTACACGACACAGCAGCAAGCATGGCACAGCCAAGTGAAGCGCGAGCAACGCGCGAGGCATCGATAACGCATCGAGTCGATCAACGATCAGTAGCAAGTGAAGCGCGAAGCAACGAAGCTAACGACATGCAAGCGCTAAGCCAAGCCAAGAGCCAAGCAACGACAGTCAAGCCAAGACCAAGCAGCAAGCAAGGCAACGAGTGAAGGTAAGTGAGCAATGAGGCAACACGTTCACCGCACAAGCGATCCTGAATACAGGCGAAGGCGAGAACTACTCAAAGCTCAATCAAACCTCACATGCTGGCTATGCAATAAGCCGATCGACAAGAAAATCAAGTGGCCAGACCCAATGAGCTTCACCGCCGACCATGTCGAGCCGGTGGCAACGGGTGGACACAATCACGGGCGCTTACGTCCAGCACACTTCGTCTGCAACTCACGCAGGCAGCAGCGTAGTGAACGGCTCGAACGATCTGGCGAGCCACACGCTATGCCATGGTGAACAGACAGTAGGGCGGGGCTATGTAATGGAACGCCTGATCGAACGCGCGAGGTTTTCGGGTAGAGACCCAGGGGGAGTATCCCCAGGTCAGAGGTGATTTTGCACCCACAGGTCATTATGGATTTCCCCCTCTTGATAACTATTTCCACTTAGCTCAGCGTTTATGCAGGTCAGAACGTTTTCGCATTTTCACCAAGGAAGTGGTCGCCAATGGCTGAAGAAATGGCCGAAAACCTAGGTCGCCTAGGAAAAGCTGTTCGAACCGAACAGTCGTTCGAATCGTTGATCGAACTCCGAAACGTCCTTGCGGACGCGATGGATTCCTCGGACGACGCACGGAGTATTGCCGCACTATCCCGGCAACTAACAGAGGTGCTCGCGCGGATCGACGAGCTGCGCCCGCCTATTGATGATGGCAAACCGCTCACGGTAGTGGAGCAACTCATGGAGCGCCGCAAAAACGCGAGCTAGAAAGAAGGTGACGGGCTATGTCGCAAACGCTCGGCAGGCAAGAGCCGTCCCCCGTCTCCAAGCTTCCGCGCTTCCACTCGACCGAAGCCGATGATGCAGCCTTCCTTGCCGAGGGATACGGCCTAAAGCCTGACCCGTGGCAGAAGCTGTTCCTCGATCACACAATGGGGCGCGACTCCAAGGGGCGCATGACATGCACGCAGGCGTGCCTGTCTGTGCCTCGCCAGAATGGCAAGAATGCGATCATTGAGATGATCGAGCTGTACCAGACTGTCGTTCTAGGCAGAAAGATTCTGCACACTGCTCACGAAATCAAGACCGCGCGTGCTGCGTTTCTGCGCATCGCTGGCTTCTTCGAATCGCCGGAGTATCCGGAGCTGCAAGAGATGGTGGACTTCATTCGCCGCGCCAATGGCCAAGAGGAAGTGCGACTGCTTAACGGCGGCAGTGTCCAGTTCGGTGCTCGTACGCAGGGCGCTGGCCGTGGTTTCACTGTGGACACGCTCATCATGGACGAGGCGCAGGACTTGGGGGATGAGTCGCTGGCAGCGCTGCTGCCCACGATCTCGTCTGCCCCGTCCGGCGAGCCGCAGCAGATTATTGTGGGCACACCGCCGACTACTAAGTCTGATTCCGAGGTGTGGCGACGGCTGCGCGATAACGCTATGGAGGGGAAGAACCGCCGCTCGATGTGGTGCGAGTGGTCAGCGCCCGACACTGATGGTCCTATCGAGCTAGATGACCCTGACGTATGGGCATACGCTAATCCGAGCCTTGGCATTCGCCTGCGCGCGGAGGTGATCGAGGACGAGTTGTCCGCGATGGAACCGGGCGTGTTCATGCGGGAGCGACTGGGCATGTGGTCGTTCGCTGGCGAACGGTCTGTTATCCCAGCCGAGGATTGGCGGGCGTGCGAGGATCGCCAGGTTCGCGTTCTGCCGCAGGATATTGAGAAGGTGGTGCTCGCGGCCGACATCACGCCTTCTCGTGACGCAGGCGCGCTCGTGGCGGCGATTCAGACCACGGATGGCAAGCCGCCCATCGTTGACGTGATCGACCAGCGGGCGGGCTCCGTGGCATGGATTCCCGCGAAGGTTGCGGACGTGGTCGAGAAGTTCGGGGCGGACGCGGTCATTATCGACGGCTATTCCCCGGCCTCGTCGCTGATTGAGGACATTCAAGCGCGCGGGGTGGGCGTGACGAAGGTGAGGGTCGATTTCGTCTGTACGGCTGCCGAGCGGTTTCTGGATTCGGTATTGACTCACAATGTGCGCCAATTGGGGCAAGGGTCGATGCAGTTGGCTCTATCTGGTGCCCGTAAGCGCCGCGTAGGCGAGGGGCGCTTCGCGTTCGGTCGCCTCAATTCGACTACGGATATTAGCCCGCTGGTTGCTGCCACCTTGGCTCTTAACGGACTGGATACCGAGCAGGAATTGAGTCGCGTCAAGTACCGGAGGAAGGCGCGGGGTGGGGCGAAGAAGAACTACCGCAAGAAAGTGATGGTGATGTAGATGGCTCTGCTATCTGATCAGGATAGGGCGCTGGTGAAGGGTCTATCTAGTCGCCTCGCTAGCTACGACCATGGCAACCAGCAGCGTGAGGCATACTACCGTGGCCGGTATTATGCCCCATCGCTGGGTATCGGTATCCCGCCTAACTCGGTGCTGAACAAGGTCACTGTGGGCTGGGCTTCCACGGTCGTGGACACGATTGAGGAGCGTATCGAGTTCCTGGGTTGGTCTGACGCTAGCGGTGAAGATGATGAGCTACTGTCTGCTGTGTACGAGTCCTCTGACGTGGGCTCGGAATCTAGCGCGGTACATAGCGATGCGCTGATGTACGGTATCGGCTTCCTGTCTGTGACAGCAGGTGGGGCGGGGGAGCCGGAGGTGCTTATCCGTGCTCATTCGGCGCGTTCTACGACGGCGGAGATCAACCCGCGCACGGGTCTTGTCGAGGCTGGCATTACCTACCACTCGAAGAAGGAAGCGACCTTATGGAAGGTTGACGAGGTTGTCGAGCTGGTGCGCGGCTCCGAGCATGGCGAGTGGGAGGTCGCGGAGCGTATCCCGCACAGCATGGGGCGGGTGCCGCTGGTGGCGGTAGTAAACCGCACTCGCGCGGGCGATCGTCGCGGGCGTTCCGAGATCACGCCGGGCATCATCACGGCGATTAACTCGGCCACCCGTGCGCTTCGCGCGATGGACGTCAACCGAGAGTTCTTCTCCACCCCGCAGCGCTATGGTATTGGCCTGTCGGAGGAGAACTTCGAGGGCGTGGACTCGTGGAAGCTGATTTCTACCCGTATGCTGCTTGCTCCTCGCGATGAGGAGGAGGGCACGGAGCCTAAGTTCGGCGAGTTCTCGACCGTGTCGCCTGGACCATACTTGGATCAGATCAAGGGTTTGGCCTCGCTGGTGGCTACGGAGTCGGGCATTCCGGAATCCTACTTCAATATTCCGCATTCTAACCCCACGAGCGCTGACGCGGTGCGGGCGATGGAGAACCGGCTGATTAAGCGCGCAGAGCGCCGGTGCAGGCAGTTCACTAGCCCATGGGTCGAGGTTGGCCGGTTGGCTCGTGCTGTAGTGACCGGCCACCTAGATGTGGAGGATTCCCCGCGTGCTCGCTGGGCTGACCCGGCTACGCCTACCTTGGCGGCCACCACAGACGCGATGGTCAAGGCCGTTCAGTCTGGCGTGTTGCCTGTAGGCGAGGTTGTGTGGCGTCGTATGGGGCTGTCAGAGCACGAGATTGAGTCCGTCGAGAGCGTGCAGGCTGAAGCACGCGCTAGCGACCGCCTCATGCGCTTAGCTGGCATTGCTCGAGGCGCGAGCGAGGAGGCGCTGATGGTGGCGGGAGGTGAGGCTAGTGCAACCGGCGCTAATGGGGGCGATGATGCAGGATCAGCTGGTGGCGACAGCGCAGCAGTCCCTGCTGGAAGCTAACCTTCTCGCCGGGCAGGCTATCGACCCGCAGCTATTTATGGTCGATGCGTTCACGGAGATAGTGGACGTGTACGGCACGGAGTCCGCGTTGGCCGCACGGGATTACGCGCTGGCCGATTATGCGGCGCGTGGTGAGCGAGTGAGGGCTGGCCAGATCGACTTGGCGGCACCGTCGCTTGAGCAAGCGGACAAGTCTGGCCGGTGGGCAGTGTTTGGCGTGCAGGACGAGTTCGAGGCCGCCGCGCTAGACCGACTACAGGGCGCACTCACGCGCCTAGTGCTGCAGTCCTACCGGGAAACGGTGCTCAATGCCGCGCGGGATCATGGGCGGCGCACCCGCACGGCGGTGGCTCGTGTCCCGGAGGCGGGCGCGTGCGCGTTTTGTCGCATGTTGGCCTCTCGTGGCGCGGTGTATGGGTCTGCCAGGTCTGCGCAGTCCACGAAGGACGGAAACCGTTTTCACGACAACTGCAGGTGCTCAACACAGATCGCCCGCATTGATGGTAGAGACCTGCCGCAATCGGTGCGGCATCTAGAGCGCGAATGGGCGCAGTTCTCGGAGGAGACCGACAGTCTCACGCTGTCCAGCTACACAAAGTGGCTTAAAGAGGGGGCGAGCCGTTAAGGGGCTTTACCAGGTTCGATTCCTGGCGTCTCGCTACCGCTCCCTATAAGGGTGGCGGGTTTTTATTGGACGGGGCGAGCGTGCCCCGGTTGTACGCACGAGTGTGTGCGGTGATTTGAAGGGGGCTTTATGTCTAACAATCCAACACCTAACGACATGCCTAACGCTGACGCGAAGGCCGATGAGGCCAATGCCGATAGCGGGTTCGAGGCGATCACAAGCCAGGAACAGCTGGACAAGATCCTATCCAAGCGCCTAGAGCGCGAGCGGGCGAAGTACGCGGACTATGAGGAGCTGAAGAAGCAGGCGGCGGAGGCTGCCGACTCTCGTAGCGAAGTAGAAAAGCTGAACGACCGCGTTAAGGAGCTAGAACAGGAACGCCACCAGAGCGCGCTAGAGGCCGCGAAAGCTAAGGCGGCTAGCGAGCATGGCGTACCGGCCGATCTTCTCGTAGGCGACGATACGGACGCGATTGAGGCGCACGCCAAGCGTCTTGCGGAGTATGTGGCCGCGCAGGCACCAGCAACGGGCGCGTACGTGAAGAACGTAGGGCGCGATGAGAATGAATCGTCTGCCGAGGCGTACGCGCGCCGCATGTTGGCAGGCAGCTAGCCCTCGCTAATAAAACCAAGCCACAAACACACGATTCCTTGAAGGAGGAACACACTAATGGCTACGCAAAAGCTCAACTCTCTGATTGGCGGCAAGGGCGGGCAGGATACCCTGCCACGGAACCTGTCCCAGGAAATTTGGAAGGACGCACTGGAAGAGGCGGTCGTTCCGCGCCTGTCTAAGGCGCACCCGGTGATTCTGGGCGAGAACACTATTCCGACGCTGACTAAGCGTCCGGCTGCCGCGATCATCGGCGAGGGCGAGAACAAGAAGCAGTCCGATATGCAGATTGGTGCTAAGAGCTTCCGACCGATCAAGGCTGTGGTCGGCATGGAGTTCACCATGGAGGCTATCGAGACTAACCCAGTGAACGTGCTCGAGCAGATTGGTGCGGAGGCAGCCGGTGCCCTGGCTCGCCAGATCGACCTGGCTGTCCTGCATGGCCGCCAGGCTATCGACGGTGGTCAGTTGTCCGGTCAGGAATACGTCACCAAAACCGCACATGAGATCGAGCTGCCTGAACCGGAAGCGGTCGATGAGGCGATGTGGGAGGGCTACGGCCTGGTCAACGAGGCTGACGGCAACTTCGACGGCTTTGCTGCCGACCCGCGCTTTGCCGCCTACATCGCTAACGCGCGCGACAAGGAAGGCCGCCGCCTCTACCCGGAGATCAACATGGGCGGCCAGGGCATCTCTACCTTCGCTGGCCTGCCGGTGGCGGTCGCTAAGACTGTGTCTGGCCGTGTTGATGCTTCTGCGGATACGAACATTCTGGCTATTGGTGGCGATTGGCAGCAGGTCCGTTTCGGTCGCGCACTGGATATTCCGCTGCGTCGTATCGAGTACGGCGACCCGCTGGGCAACGGCGACCTGCAGCGCCGCAACTCCGTGGCGTTCATCGCGGAGATCATGTTCGGTTGGACGATTATGAAGGATGACGCTTTCGTCAAGTTCGTGAAGCCGGGCGATACCGTTCCGGGTTCCGGCGCGTAAGACGATAGCGTCACTATGACGGAAGGGGGAGCCTATGGCAATCGAAATTACCCCTGACGAGTTGCGCGCCTACGGCCTCGACATCACGGACGAGACGGCGGAGCTGTTTATCCGCGATGCCGTGGCTATGGCGGTCACTATTGCGCCGGGGCTGAAGAATGCTGACCAGGATACGCAGGACGCAGCGGCTGGTGTGATCCGCGGCGCGATTGTGCGCTGGGGAGAAGCAGGCGCTGGCGGCGTGGCCTCACAGTCAAAGACGATGGGGCCATTCAGTACTCAAGAGTCCTACCGTCAGCGCTCGTCCATGTTTTTCCCGTCCGAGGAGGCGCTACTGAAGCGGCTCGCAGACTCCGCCTCACGGCGCGTCTACTCGGTAGACATGCTCCCTGACGAGGCACGCGAGCTGTATCGGGATTGGCCGTCGACCTGGCCGGAGAAGTACTTGCTCGGGCCGTATTCGACGGGGTGGGCGTGATGGATTTTCCAGTGAAGCACACTCTGCAATTGCGGCGCGGTATGGAGGCGGTCAACGAGGATGGCGACCCTGTCTACATGCTCGGCGAGCCTGAACCTATTGCGGTCGCCGCATGGTGGCTCACGGGTGGCGAGGAGCCAGGTACTGATGGGCACATGTACCGGGTTGACTACGACGCTGCGGCGTTTATTCCCGTTGGTGCGAATACTCAGCCTGAAGATGAGATTTATCTTCCTGGTGTTGGCTGGTTTCGTGTCGATGGGCCAGTAGCCAACTGGGATCATGGTCCATGGGGGAGCGTTGGCCTGGACAAGGTGACGCTATCGAGGGGGTCTCATGAAGACGTGGCATAACTGGCACGCCTACGCGGTGTTGCGTAAGTCGCCGGGTGTGGCGCGTCTTGTTGACGAGAAGGCGCGGGCGGTGCAGCAGTCTGCGCAGGCTAACGGCAGGGGCACTTACGTAATGGAGTCCGGCTCGCCGGGTACGGCTGATCGTTGGCGTGCGTTCGTTGCCACAGGCGATGGTGACGCGCGTCGAGATCAGGCGACCAACGACACGCTCTTGAAGGCGTTAGGGGCTGGTAGGTCGTGATTCCTGACGCTGAAATGGTGGCTGTAACGCTGCTTAGGCAGCGTTTAGGCGTGCCGGTATACATCACCCCACCTAGGGACATTCCAAGCGCTTATGTGCGTATTACGCGCCTAGGTGGGGTGCGGAGAAATGAAGTAACCGACGCGGCTCTTATTGGGGTTAATTGCTACTCCAAGAGCCGTAGCACGGCGGCCAAGCTGGCCAACGAGGCTCGCGTGGTGCTTGATGGCAGCGCGGGCGAAAAAGTACTTGACGCGGGTATTCGGTTTTGGCGAGAAGTTGCTGGACCAGTGAACTACCCGCAGCCAGACGTGGACAGGGTTCGCTACCAATTCACAGGCGAGCTTCGGCTGGCAACAAACAACATCACTGATTCCTAAAGGAGGAATATTCACATGGCACTGGGTAACACTCAAGATGTTCTGGTTGGCATTCCCGATAGCTCTGGCGGGCTGTGGGTTGGCGACCTCATTACCGATACTGCGTCTCTGCCTGACGCTAGTACCGACCTCGAAGCTGCTGGTTTCGTCCCGGCTGGCTTCATCGGCGAGGACGGTGTAACGGAGGCTAACGAGCGCGATACCGACAAGATCAAGGCGTGGGGCGGCGATACCGTCCGCGTGATCCAGAACGACCACACCGTTACCTACAGCTTCACGTTCCTTGAGCTGGGCAACGCGGAGGTTCTGAAGCTGATCTACGGCGACGAGAACGTCGAGGTTTCGGGTGATCAGATTCTGGTGAAGAAGAACTCTGACATCCTGCCTCACAAGACCTGGGTTATTGAGGTCTTCGACCGTGGCGCAGATCGTAAGATTCGCCTGGTTGTTCCGGACGGACAGATCACTGAGACTGGCGACCGCAACTTCACTCACTCTGACGTGATCTCTATGGAGGTCACGATCGAGGCGTTCGTGGACGCCGACGGCAACAAGGGCTACGAGTACCAGGTGAAGCCTGACGCTAAGCCCGGCAACTCCACCCCTAGCCCCGAGGATCCGGGCAACTCCGAGGGCTAAATGGCTAGATCGGCGCGTGGGGGTGCCGCGCCTAACAAGTAGCCCCCTTGGGGGCGGGGACTCCGTGTGCCGTCCTCGCCCCCTCTTTTTCATCTTTCAATTTTCTAGGCACACCGTTTTCTATTGGAGGCACACGATGGCAACGAAGAAGAATCCAAACAAATTCAACTACGACTTCAACGGCAAGAACATCGAGCTGCCACGGTTCGACAAGCTGCCGTTCGGCACGATGCGCCGCATGCGTAAGGCTGACGAGTCCGAGCAGGCGTTCCTACTGTTTGAATCCACGGCTGACGAGAAGACCCTAGAGATCATCGACACTATGGGCATTGATGAGATCGGGGAGCTGTTGGAGGCGTGGCAGAAGGCCTCCGAGGTGACCACGGGGGAATCCGAGGACTAGTAGACGTCCTCGATGATCCAGGCAAGAAGGAGTGCATCGAGGCCGACCTGATCCGCGTAGGTATGCGGTTGCGGTGGTTCCTCGATCCTGACGCCTTGGATTACTCGTGGCGCGATCTACTAGTTTTCGTCAAGCATTCCCCTAAGGGGTCGGCGTTTCACGCCTTAGAGACCGGCGAAGAGGCGCTATGGGGCGTGCAAGAGCACCTAACGGCGAACCTCGTCGACCTAACGAACATTCTCGTGTGGTTCAAGACTAAGGACGGCTCCAAGGGGCGCAATCGCCCTAAGCCGATCCCCCGCCCAGGCATGCAGGAGCCGGGCAAGAAGAAGCATGGCGGGGCGAAGATTCCCGCGAAGAGGCTCGCGGAGTTGCTGGGCATGAAGTTCTAGATTAGGGAGCATCAGGTGGCTGGTATTGAGCTAGCGCAGGCGTGGGTTACGATCTCGCCCCGCACTAAGGGAATGCAAAAGGAGATCGACAAGCAGCTTAAGGGCATTGCCTCTAAGGGTGAAAAGACCGGCTCCGCGCTCGGCGAGAAGATCACCAGCGGCCTGAAGAAGACCGCCAAGGTTGGCGCGCTCGCCGCTGGTGGTGCCGCCGCTGCCGCTTTTGGCACTGCTCTGAAGAAGGGCTTTGATCGCCTTGACGCTATCGAGCAGGCGAAGGTGAAGTTCGAGGCGCTGGGCTATACCGCTAAGCAGCAGTCTGCACTCATGGACGATGTGACGGCTGCGGTGAAGGGAACCGCGTTCTCCACGTCTGAAGCTGCCGACGCTGCCGCTATGGCTCTTGCAGGCGGTATTAAGCCCGGCAAGGAGCTGACCGGTGTCCTTAAGACCATTGGCGACTCCGCGTCGTTCGCTAACAAGTCCTTCGCTGATGTAGCCCCCATCTACACGAAGGCGATCAATAGTGGCCGCGTGATGGGCGATACGCTCATGCAGCTGGAAGAGAACGCTATTCCAGTTACACAGGCGCTCTCGCAGTCGATGGGTAAGTCGACTGAAGAAATTCGCAAAATGGCCTCCGAGGGCAAAATCTCGTTCGATGACCTGCAAAAGGCGATGGACGAGACTATCGGCGGCCAAGCGCTAAAGGCGGGCGATACATTCACTGGCTCGCTGGCGAACATTGGCGCTGCGTGGGCTCGTCTGGGTGAGACGATTCTTAGCGCCCCGTTTAACGCCGCCCCTGCAGTATTCAACAACATCTCCGACCGTATCGACGTGGCGAACGACAAGCTGAAGGGCTTCCTTGAGCTGTTTTCGACCGGCGAGTACACCAAGGAGATTGGTGTCAATCTTGCGGGCGGTGATGAGGCTAACGCACTATCGGAAAACAGTGCGCTAGTGACAAACATTCTCAACTACCGTGACAAGAGTATCGAAGCTATCGACGCGGTTAAGAGTAGGTGGGATCAGTTTCAGCGCGGCTTCAATGGCCAGGCGACCGAGGGCATGTTTGGCCGGTTAGGTCAGCACTTCGGAACGCTGGCTGATGCTGCGTTGCGCATGGCCACCCCGCTGGCACGTGTCGCTGCGTCGCTAGGTGAGGCTGGCATGACTGCCTCCATGGTGTCGCTGCTGGGGGTGCTCGAGGCGGTCACACCTCTGATTGACCGTATCCTCGTGCCTGCGCTTGAGAAGCTAGCGGACATCATGGTCAATAACCAGGGCGCAGTGAATGCGTTCGTCACAGCCTTTGTCGGCTTCCATACGCTCAAGACCGCCAATAAAGGTCTGACGGCGTTTGGCGATAAGGCTAAAGGCGCTTATGACGCGGCAAAAAAGGGCACTAGTTTCGTGAAGAACTTCGGCGGGGCGCTGAAGGACTCGTGGAAGTACGCCGGACAGGCTGCACCTAACGTAGGTACCTTCGGTAAAGCGTCGCTGCTCGTGAAGGAGAACGCGAAGGCTGCAGGTTCCGCGCTAGTGAAGATGAATGGCCCTATCGGAATGGCCGCGCGCGGCTTTAAGGGGCTTGGTCTAGCCATCAAGGCTAACCCGATCGGCGCGATTGTCACCGGTGTAGTGGCGGCTATTGCTGCGTTGACGTGGTTCTTCACGAAGACGGAGACCGGCAAGAAAATCTGGGCTAAGTTCATGGAGTTCCTACGCCCGGTTATTGACTGGATGGCGCAGAAGTTCTCGGAGCTGGGCGGCATTGTGTCGAATATGTGGGAGTCCTACATTAAGCCCGCACTTAGCGCGTTCGCCACTATGGCTAAGTGGGTGGCAGCTATCGTGCTGACCATTCTGATCACGCCTATCATGCTGGCGTGGAAGGCCATGTCTGCGGTTTTCCAGTGGGCGTGGAATGCGCTCATTAAGCCCGCGTGGGACGCAATGAAGGTCGCGGCGCAGTTCCTGTGGAATAGTGTGCTGAAACCAGTTTTCGATTTTATTAAGGGTGCGTGGAACCTGCTGGCCTTGAGTATGAAGGCGCACTGGGAGGGCATTATTCGCCCTGCGTGGGACGCTCTGAAGATCGCCGCGCAGTTCATGTGGACATACGTCCTGCAGCCCATCTTTAACCACATTAAGAACGGTTGGAACATCATGGCAACCGGGATTAAGTGGATTTGGGAAAACGTCATTCGCGTAGCGTGGGACGCGCTCAAGACCGCGCTACAGACGCTCTACAACAATGTCATTAAGCCCACTTTCCAGTGGATCGGCGACCGTTGGCGCGATATGTCGGGAGTCCTAAGTAGGGTCGCCAACTGGATTAATGACCATGTGTTCGGCAAGATCAGGACTGGTCTTGATTGGGTTAAGAGAGGGTTTAGTACCGCTGTCGACGCGATCAAGAACACCTGGGATCGCATCGGCAATATCGCCCGCAAGCCCGTCGCGTTCATTGTGGACACCGTTTTCAATAACGGTATTCGCAAGGCATGGAACGCGGTCGCGGGATTCGTCGGCCTCGACGATAAGAAGCTCAAGCCTCTTGGCCCCGTAGCGCAATACGCTAAGGGCGGTGTCCTGCCTGGCTACACCCCTGGCCGTGACGTGCACGCCTTCTACTCGCCCACGGGCGGTCAGCTCGCCCTGTCTGGTGGCGAGGCGATCATGCGCCCCGAATGGACTCGCGCCATAGGTGGCCCAGCAGCCGTCGAAGCGATGAATCGCACTGCGCGCAGCGGCGGGGTTAACGCCGTGAGGCGTCAGCTTGGCGAGGGTGCAGGTTTCCACACGGGCGGCGTTATCGCCTTCAAGAAGGGTGGCACGTGGGACGATAAGATTCGCCGTACCCAGGCGGAGGCGCGTAAGCACCATGGCAAGCCGTATCAGTGGGGCGGTGTGGGCAACCCGTCGTTCGACTGTTCTGGCCTGTGGTCTGCGATCACTAGCCACCTGAATGGTGGCCCGTTCGGCGGTCGCCTGTTCACTACCCACACCTTCATGGGTAGCACCCCTCCGGGCTGGTCGCCCGGCCTGTCTGGCCCCGTCACTGTTGGCGTGAACAGCGGTCACATGGCTGGCACCCTGGGCGGCATCAACATGGAGTCCGCGGGCGGCGGCAAGGGTGTGCAGATCGGCGGCTCTGCGCTCGGCTCTGATGACCGCAGCTTCACGAAGCAGTTCACGCTGCGAGATTTCGTTGGCGAGTTCATTTCCGGGGGCTTCGGTATCACTGGCGGCGGCAACCCGGTCGCGCAGCTTGCCAAGGCCGCGTGGGACAAGGTCATCGACGCTCTGCCGAAGTTCAAGGAAAAGGTTGGGCCATGGGCTCCCGTGCCGGGCAAGTTCCTGAAGAAAGCCGCCTCGACCATGTGGGACTGGATTAAGTCTAAGCTCCCGATTGGCGGTGGTGGGTCGAGTGACGTCGACCTGTCTGGCGTGAACGGCGACACTATGGCCAAGGTGCAGGAAGTGTTCAAGCGCCACGGCTGGACTGGCCAGCAGTGGGAGGACGCGAAGTGGATCATCGGGCGCGAGTCCGGCTGGAACACCACGGCGACCAACCCGTCCTCGGGAGCGTTCGGCCTGTTCCAGTTCAATCCGTCCTCAGGCACTCTGCAGCAGTACCTGCCTGACCGCAACCCAGATGCTGCTGTGCAGGCTAACGCGGGCGCGCGGTACATCAAGGATCGCTATGGTGACCCGTCGGCTGCTCGTCGTTTCTGGGAGGCGAACAACTGGTACGACAATGGCGGTTATCTACAGCCGGGCGTGACCCGTGTCCACAACGAGACGGGCAAGCCGGAGCCTGTGTTCACTAATGCCCAGTGGCAGACGCTCAAGAAGTCGATCCTGTCGAACGAACAGTGGGCGCAGGTCGCTAAGCCAATGGTCGGCGAGATCGAGAAGTTCGCCAACGGTATCCGCGTGAAGCAGGTCGATAAGCCGGTCGAGATCGACGACCCGAAGGCGAAGGGTTCCAAGGCCAACGAGGCTGGCGGCGAGGCAGAGTCCACGGAGGCTACCCCCGAGAAGGAGGAGGTCAAGCCTGACGAGGTGGGCGCGTCTATCGCGGCTGGGCTGATCGAGGGGCAGCTGGAAGATGTGCGCAACGTGTTCGGCCTGCCTGCGCTCAAGGAGGTTCCGGCGGTCAAGGCTGCCTTGGAGGCCAATAAGGCCGTTGTGGAAGATGGCGGCGAGTCTAACCCGGTTGCTGACCTGCTCGAGGCTGGCTGGTCTGGGGCGATCCTGGACACAATGAGGGGCGGGGACGTGGTTCCGCTCGCCCTGAAGTCCGCAGAGGAGATGGCACGCACGGCACCACAGCTGGCTAGCGCTGGTATGGCGTCTATCGCTAGGGCGACCTCTGGTGCGCCTGCTGCTGCCGCTAGCGCTGCAGCCAACCCTGGACAGTCCGTCAAGATCGTTGTGGATTCAACGCAGCGTGCGTTTAGTGAATATAGGAAGCTGCAGGCGAAACAGTCTGCAGGCGCGAAGGGGGTTAGGTAAATGGGTTTTGCCGATTCGGTCGATGTTTCACTCCATGGTGCCGACGGGTCGATCTGGAATATCAGTGGGCCACGCTCGGCGCATTCCCCTGTGGTGATGGTGGAGGGTAGTGTCGGCGACCTGTTCGACGCTCCCGCCACGACTCATTTCAAGCCACGGGCAGGTCAGGCGGGCACCACTTATCGGGGTTTCCGCATGGAGGAGCGCAACATCGTGCTGCGCGTACTGATCTTTGCGGATTCCTCGACAGAGTGGGCGCGTATTGACTCTGATTTCCGTCGCGCGCTGGACTACGACAAGCAGTCCGAGCTGGTGGTGCGCTCAACAATGAGTGGCGAGCGTCGCCTGAAGGTGCGTCTAGGCGAGGCTCCGTCGTATCAGTGGGATAAAGACCCGCACTATCACGCGGCTAGCCTGACCGAGTTTGTAGTTACAGCCGAAGACCCGTTCTGGTATTCGGCGCACGAGCGCGACGAGTACGTATTCGACGGCCTGAACTGGTACGGCAGCACCGTAACGGTTAGCAACCCTGGCGATGTGCCCACGTGGCCGAAGTGGGTACTAACTGCTCCGGCGAAGTTCATTCTGCCTGACGTGTCGTTCCGCGAGGATGACGAGAAGGATCGCACGATCGTTCTACCGTTCCAGCCGCTCGGGCGTGAGGTTGTGGTGGATACTGATCCGCTAGAGGAGCTGATCACCGCCAACGATGACACGCTTCTCTGGGCGGAGATGGGTGGGCAGTTCTTCCAGAATCCGATCCCGCCGCGCACGGCGCCCACGCAGATTCCGGTGGCGGTCGATCCGCTGCCTAACCTGCCGGTGGTGTTGCCGCCGGGTTGGCGTGAGTGGATTGCTAGCGAGATCGCTAGGTGGGCGAAGAGGCTCGGCAAAGAGCAGGTGTTTAGGCGCACGCCTGAAGACGTGGCGAAGGTGATCCATGAGGCGCTATACAACCCGAAACGCCCGCCATGGCTGCAGAAGATCGGTGACCCGATTCTGGATTTCCTGAACGTGGACTACATCGCCGGGCGGCTCATTAACGCCTGGGGGCAGACAAACAACATGGCCGGGGCAACTGCTCAGGTCAGGGTGGATCACAAGTGGTCTCGCCCGTGGGGTATGGAGTAGAGGAGGTGTAGGTGGTGGCTAACGCTGATCTGGACAGGCTGGACTCAATCTACGAGGCCGCCCTGTCTCGTCGCATGAGGCGGGCAGATATTCGCCGCAAGGAGCCGGAGGTCTACATCTACGATGGCGACTGGCAGCTCGTCGCTAGGTGCCTTGGCTTCTACGATGCTTCGTTCGAGTGGAAGCTCAATGCGGTGGGTGCTGGCCAGCTCGTCTTGCCGTATGAGCATCACCTAGCGAAGTGGGTTATCGAGCATTGGCGGCGTAAGAAGCAGAACGTCCATGTTCGAGTGGACAAGGACGGCGCGCGGTGGACCGGTCGCCTGTCTGATGCTGTGACGGAGCAGGACGAGAACGGGGTGCGTAGCGTTACCCTGAACTTCTTGCACGACATGGAGGAGCTGCGCCACATTCAGGTGTGGTCTAACCCGCTGACTCCATCGGCGGTGCAGTTTCCGAAGCAGTTCATCTTGGCTGGGCCGTCGGTCTACACCCTGAAGCTCTCGTTGTTCCTGAATCTGTTCCGACTGCAGGGGAATCTGTGGTCGCTACCTGATGACCCACTGTCGGCACGCTCGTGGCTGCAGGGGCTGAATTACAAAGAGTGGCCTATCGTGGTCAAGCCTTCGTCGCTATTGCTTGATGATTCCAAGTGGACTGTGCTGGTGAGCCGATTTAAGAACTGGTTGGATATGGCGGAAACCACATTGGGCGACGGGCAGCTGATGGTGGAGTGTCGCCGATGGTTTCCGGGCGACCCGCAGCCGTGGTTCGGCGCTGGGCTATATAGGCCGGGGCAGCTGGTTATCGACATTGTGGACAAGTCTGGCTGGTTTAGCGAAACGGCGATCGGCGGCACTATTGCGGGCGGGTTTATCCGTAGTGGCTTGGAGCTTGCAGACAACCTCGTCGATGAGGCGCGCGCCGCGCTCGAGTTCGTCTCGGAGCCGGAGCAGTACAAGGTTTCAGGCTTCCTCGGTGTGGCGCCACAAAAGCCGTGGATCGCCTACCGCACGAACGTCCGCGATGGGCAGAATACAGCAGAGTCCACCAGCTTCACCTGGCAGCCAGCCACGGTGGGGCAGGTGACGGTCGGCGGACACTCTATGCCCGGAGTAAACGAGGGGATTAGCGCGTCGATCAAGCTGGCTGGCGCTTTGGCTTCGCGGTACTTCTTTATCCCTGATTTCGGCGGTGCTGCTGACGCCCTACTCGCGCCACTGTATGAGGACGTGTTCTTAGCCTTCCAGACTGTCAAGAGTCCGCTACGCACGCGAAAACTTGGCTGGTCACACTATTACGAGAACTTCGGTTCGGGCGGAGATAGGGCCTACACGCTCTCAAGCCTGTTGGCGATTCGTGCGGAGTTTTGGCGCACTAGGCAGCGAGTCTCTCACTCTATGAGGATTGGTGATGCTTCTCCATACCTCATTGGCGAAAACGGCGAAGGGCATTTCTTTCTCGGTGATCGTGTCGGTGGCGAGGTGCCGGGCGCGCCTGATGGCTACACGGTAGTGGAGCAGGTGAAGGAGCTGAAGCTGTCGTGGGGCGCTGACGCCCCGCATGAGTGGGAGATTACTGTTGGCGACCCGAACGATGTTGAAGACCCGGTGGAGCACTCGCTTGAGCGTATCCGCGAGGTGACGGGCGCGATTCATGATCTAGGAGTGATTTAGCCATGGGGCTACCTACACAAGATAAGTGCGATATGGACAAGCCGGACGAACATTTCCTGTGGGCGCTGCTAAATATTGGAGACTCGATTGGCGCGCCGTTGTTGGTGCCTGAAGCGATCCTGCGGGAGTGGTCTAAGCACCTGTATCTAGCTGGCTTTAGGCACTGTAGTGACAAGCAGGAAATCTGGTACGAGGTGCCAGGTGACGGCGTGAGCGTGTTCGACGGTGCAGCCGGTGGCCGGTGGGTAGACCACCCGCCGGAGTCTGACGAGATGCAGCGGGTGGTGGACTCCATGTCTGATGAGGATAGGGAGGCGCTGCGTAGGGCGCTAGATAGGGGGGTGGGGTAGTGAGTGTTTACCCTGACGATTCAAAGCCGGTACCGAGCGGTGCGTATACCCCGTCGAGTGTGAAGGCGTTGCAGTCTGTGACCGAAGATTCCGCGCGGGCGGAGATCAGGTCGCAGGCGCTGCTGCCGTGGCGTGAGGGGCGCGAGAACTTCTTCACGAACATCATTGGCGGTATTGGAAAAGCTTTTCAAGAGGGGCTGCGCGGGATCGCGGGCAGCTTAAGCAGCATTTTCAACCCCGTCAAAGAGGCTGGCGTGGAGGTGCGGGACTACCAGACCACTTTGAATGACCGCGTAGAACTACTGGACGGCGTGCGCGGATACGCATCGGCCTACCAGACGCTTAACGTCTACACCAGCTCTGGCTACGTCTTTTCGGGCTACAAGTGGCGCTTCCTGCCGTTTGGCGGGCAGCTTGGCCCATCGAGGGGTGCGAAGGTAGACCCTGACGGCGGCATCATTTTGGAAGAAACCGGACTATGGACGGTGTACGCAACTGTCACAAAGGACGATAAGAGTGGAATTGACGCACTATCTAACGATCAGGTGGACGTTCATCTTTTCGTGAGTCGAGATAAGTGGACTAAAAACGAGTCGCCGCCAGCTAACTCCCTACTGCGCGAGCTGCGCGCCACAGACCTGACGATCATCGGCGGCAGGCAGACCGCGACTGTGGTGTTCTCTGTGGTAGTAGATCGCCCGAACGTTTTCGTGGGTGTGCGCGCCTCGGCTATCAGTGATACGCGCTTCCTAGGGGGCACCTTGTACTCGAACCTTTTTGCCATAAAGCACGATAACCGGGCGATTGAGCCCGGCCAGAAGATAGTCCCGAACGAATAGGAATCAGGTGGTTTGTGATGGCTACTATCAACGGAAGCCTAGCCTCGGTAAATTCGGTGCCCACCGAGGGTACAGTGCTGCTGCGCGCACTGAAGCTGCGCCCAGGTAGCACGTTCGCTGTAACGGGCGAGCCGAAGGTCGCGGAGATCAAGGGCGGGCGCTTCACGATCGAGAATGTGGAGCCTGGCCCAGTGCAGCTAACGATCCAGGGCAACGGTGTAACCCACGATGTGCGAGTCGATGTGCCAGATGAGGCCAAGGTAGATTTCCTCAAGCTGCTAGATAACGTCTATGAATGGGAGCCGGAGCAGGTTAGCGCGGTCAAGAGGGCGGCGCGAGAGGCGCGCAAGGCTGCAGACGAGGCTGGCCGCATCGCTTCCGCGTTTCGCGGTGCAGGGCAGCTCGAGGGGTGGGCGGAGTCTGCGTCCTCGTCCGCTGACGCCGCCGACAAGTCCGCCAGGGCTGCAGCTTCGTCCGCGAGTGCGGCCAAGTCTAGCGCGAGCGCGGCCAAGGCCGACGCCAGCAAGGCTGCCACGTCCGCGACGAGCGCAGGCAAGTCTGCTGACGCGGCTAGTGAGTCCGCTACGTCTGCTGACGGTTCCGCAAAGGCCGCCGATAAGTCGCGTTCCGACGCCTCTAGTTTCGCTAATTCCGCTAAAACGGCTAGTGAGTCCGCTAGTGCGGCCGCGCAGTCTGCAACTGATTCCGCGAGCGCGGCTAAAAGCTCTGCTGATGCGGCTAAGGCATCCGCTGGCGAGTCTGCCACGTCCGCGTCTGTGGCTCGTGAGCACCGTCTAGCGGCGCAGTCCGCGGCGGAGTCCGCCACGGGGTCGGCTGACGCAGCTAAGGGATCGGCCGACGCGGCGGGTAAGTCTGCTAGTGTCGCGGCATCTAGCGCTAGCGCGGCGAAGGCTGACGCGGGTAAGGCGGTGAGTAGCGCGAAGGCGGCGAGCGCGTCCGCCACGTCCGCTAAGGCCGACGCTGACCGGGCGGCGACTATCGCTTCCTCTACGTCCTGGGACGGCGACAAGCTGACGGTTAATGGCAAGACTAGTCCGTCGCTGACAGGTCCGCGTGGCTATAAGGGCGATCCTGGCGACGCATCTAAGGCTACGGATACGACGTTCGGGTCTATTAAGCTGGCGGGCGATTTGGGCGGCACGTCTGACGAGCCACGCGTGGTGTCCCCGCTGTCTGGGTCGATTATCCCGTTTGAGGGAGATAGGCAGGCGTGGGCGGTTGCGTCTGGGTTGGAGAAAACGGTGGACGGTAGTGTTCCGCCGGGCGCGTACTACACGATGACGAAGAACACTGTTTTTAGTGAGCGGGCGTTCCGCGTAACCCCAGGTGTACCCTACTACTTTGCGGTGTGGATTAAGTCCGATAAGCCGGGACAGAAAACCTATCTTGAAGTGCGGAAACACGGCGATCTGGGCGCGCAGACCTTGAGCGTGGAGTCCGGCACTATTGGCGCGAGCGATGCAAGCTATTTCATTGGCGATGCGGAGGTGCCGACGGAGTGGACGCTATGGGAGACGGTGATTAGGTTCAGACCGTCCGCGTCGAAGCTGGTTGTTGGCCGGTGGTATCCGAACCATTCGCGTGGTAAAGAGCGTAACGCGCAGCTGATGGTGGGGGACATTATGCTATCCCCGTTGTCGCCGGATTTGGAGGCGCGTAAGAGCGTCGCGGAGGTGCAGGGGCTGGCGGCTAATGCGGTGGGTACTGAGGCAAACAAGATCACCCGCAGGGGATCGGCAAACCAGTTGGTGAAGACGGGTACGGACGGGTCTATTTGGATTCAGTCCGTGGCTGTGACAGACCAGCATCACGCGGCTAATAAAGCCTATGTGGACGGCGCGGTTCGAGATAAAGCGGATAAAAGCTATGTGGATAGTGCGGTGCAGCCGTTGGCGAAGGGCGATTTTGAGCTACGGGTAGCATCGTCCGCCCCATCGTCCGGTACGGCGTCCAACGTAATCACTTTCGTGAAGGAGTAGGGCGTGCCTATCAATATTGGAACAAGCGGGGTTAAAGAGATTTACGTGGGCGGCGCGCCCATATCTGCCGTGTACGCGGGCACCTCGCTAGTGTGGCAGCGCCGTAAGAAAACCGACGTGCTGAAGGGATATTTCGACTATAAGGGTTTCACCACCTGGGAGGGCGCGACTAGCGTCACGGCACCGGAGCTAGGTGTTAGCTGGACGGTTGCGGCGATGGTTCCCGCAGGCAAAACAGTCGCCATCGGCGGGGTCACCCTAAGCAACACAAGCGGGACTGTGCGGGCGGCGATCAAGTCCAACCGCGCAACAATGACACTACAAAAGTCCGGCGTAACCTCACCCACGCCCGTAGTGATGGTATGCGCAAGCAAAGACTGGTACGGCTACCGTGCGCGCATGTGGGTAGACGGCGTGGACGTAACGACGGACACGAACGGCGGCGCGCTGAAGGGCAGTGAGTCCGCACAGGGCGGTTCCGTAAGCGCCGCGCCGGAATGGGCAGCCTTTAAGGTAGGCGAGGAGGCCGGGGATGTTCACGGTGGTGGGGACTTTGAGCCTATCAAGCAGGCGATCACCTACGGTGCGCTAGAGGCCGTATTCTATACGAATAATGCAAAGAACCTACCCGCAATGGACGGGTTTAGGTGGGTGACCGCACACCGAGCGCGCGGCGGCGGTGCGAATACCTTCCCAGATAGAGGTGGCGGTGCGGGCGAAACCGGGCTGATCGACCACGGATACAACACGCCGGTAACACTGTCCCTACGTAACGAGCATGTTGCAAACGGCAGGGAGTTCAGGTTCGGTACCCACGGAGCTATGCCCACATGGCGAGGCGAAAACTCCCCAGCGATTCGATTCCCATGGGGGTACGTGTGGGAGGAACAGCAGTCGCCGTCGAACCCTAATGAAGTGTCCTACCCGTTAAGCAGGCCGGGAACGGGAGGGTCTGCCTTGCGCGACAGTAAGGGGGACATCACATACCAGTCCGTGGATCCTGGTTATAACCACGTGTCCTGCTGGCTTTCAATTTAAGGAGGAAAAATGATTGACCTAACAACCTACACCGAAGACCAACTACTCGACCTACAGCAGGCACTAGCCGACGAACGTAAACGCCGCGCGGCGCTACCCGCGGTCGAGAAGGCGCAAACCGAAGTCGTCGAGCAACTACGCGAAGACGGCAAACTACCACCACTTGAGGTCCCAACCGACGCAGAAGCAAAGGCCAACCCAGACAGCATTCCAGCGTGGGATAACCCCGGAACAGACCACGCGAAAATGTACACCGCCGACATGATCGTCCGACACAACGGACGAGTCTGGCGAAGCGCCACCACTAACCTCAATTCCTGGGAACCAGGCGCGCCGGGAGTGTACGACTTCATCTGGGAAGACGTAACCGACCAGTACGCCACAGCTGACGCTGACAGTGAAGGCGCTGGGGAGTCGGCGGAAGCCAAGCCGGGCGAGGAGGCACCGGAGGCAAAGCCCCCGGAGTTCAAGCAGCCCACGGGCGCACATGACGCGTACAAGATTGGGGATCGCGTCACCTATCAGGGGGTTGTGTATGAGTCCACGATAGATAGCAACGTGTGGTCGCCAAGTGACTACCCGCAGGGCTGGAAAAAGGTCTAACAACCCCCGCTTTTCGGCGGGGGTTTAGTCATATCAGGAGACAAACTATGAAAAGCTGGCGCACCCTACAACCCGACAGGGTGAAGCTCATGAACAAGCACTTCACCAAGGGGCGCAATGGAAAGAAAATCGAACGAGTCGTCATCCACCACAACGCCGGGGTGTTAAGCGTCGACCAGATCTGGAACGTGTGGCAAACCAGGCCAGCCTCGGCGCACTACCAGGTGCAATCTGACGGAATAATCGGCCAACTCGTGTGGGATAGCAACACTGCCTGGCACGCAGCTAACCAGCACATCAACGAAACTTCAATCGGCATCGAGGTTAGCAATTCCGCAGGCGCTGGAGCTGACTGGCCGATTGCAGATACCGCAATCCGAGAAGCTGCTCGGCTAGCTGCCGCAGTCTGCCGCTACTACAAGCTCGGACGCCCCAACAGTGGAACCAACATTCGTTGGCATAAGGAGTTCACGAGCACGGGCTGCCCTTACCATCTCGCACCGGGCGGGAAGTATCACGCTCGGTTTATGGCGGAGGCGCAGCGGTTCTACGACGAGCTGGTCAAGGCCCCGAAGGTCGCTGCACCTAAACCTCCACCGAAGCCAGTTCCGAGGAAGGAAGCAATGGCAGATTTTGACAGGATCACACGCCGGTACACCTCCCGAGTCCCAGGGTCAAAAGTCACGATGCGACCAATTGATGCCCTACTTAATGCGGATGCACACGCGTTCATCACAAAGGAAGCAGTCGAGCGTATTGAGCAGAAGCTCGATGCGCTGATCAAACTAATGGAAAGGAAATAGCATGAATCAGAAACTCACGCCCATGGGCTGGGTTCGACTTATCGTGTACGTGATTTCCGCACTGGTTGGTGTGGCGGCTGTCGTAGCAACGACTCTGGGCTTCGGAGAGCTGGCTGCGTTGCTTGGCACACTCGCTGGTGCGGGAGCAGCTGTGACGGGCGGCACTGCAGTTGCGAACCTCCCCAAGGCTCCGGATCAACAGTCGGGGCTAGATGGGCTCAACCTCACTGAAGTGCTCAAGTCGCTCCCTGTGATCGCTGAGGCTGCTCGGACGTACCAGCAGCAGGTTGGCTACGTTCCGCGTCATGCTGCTGAGGATGAGGCTCTTGAGGGGACATATCCCGGTTTGGCAGAAGCATGATCCGGGAGAATGACAGGGATTGGTCGTGGTTTACTTCTGACGCCGCTGGATTAGTGATCTGCGGGATCGCGACGATGGCCAGGGGAGTGTCGTACCTGCCAGGGTTCGTGTCCTCGGATCGTCCTCCAGCGCACTACTTGGAGGGGATTCTGCAGCCCCATTTCTGGGCGGGGATCTGGATTCTGGTTGGGGTGCTTTGCCTGGTGGCTGTAGCAGTACCGCAGGTCGCTCCCATGGCAGTGGGACTGGTGGTTGGTCTGCATGCGTCGTGGGGTACTTCGTTCATGGCTGGCCAGCTTTTCGATGATCGACTTGGTCGTGCCTGGGTGAGCGCACTTTCGTATTACCTCATCTGCTTGTTGGTGGTCTGGGCGTTTGGTCGAGGGCGGGCGGTAGAGGTGCGACTGGCGAGAGGAGAGTGATTGCTTGTGAGCGCGCTCCTGACAGTGCTCGGTACAGTGATTGTCGCGCTAGTTGGTGCACTGTCTACTCTCCTTGGTCAGCGTATTTCTGCTCGGTCGCAGGAGAGATCGGCGGAGGTATCTACTCGTGCGGAGGAATGGTCGAGGCTGCTCGCGGAGACTAAGGCGTATGCGGATGAAAGGCTCGCGGGGCAACAGGAGCAGATTGAGGAGCTTCGGGCTGACATGACCCGTGTGAAGCAGCAGTTAAGTGATTTGAGGGCGCGGTATCGGGCTGCGCTTGAGACGATTCGCCGGTGGCTGCGTGATCATCCGAATCATCGGCTGGATGTGCCGGATGAGATAGCCGATGATCTGAAAACTTTGTGACAGCCTGAATTTGTTGCATGAGGGGAGGGTGCAGCCCCGCCAATATATAGCGCCCTTAGATCCCGTGCAGCGATCCCCCATAGACCCCCATCATGTGGTTTGAGCTTTGGCTCCCCGTGGTGGGGGTCTTTTTGTGTTTGTGTGGCACGTTTTCGCCACGACAATTCCACGACATAAGGGACTAAAACAGGCTTAAAGAGGCTTAACTAGCGGGGGTGGTAAAGAAACCGAAACCCCCGCCTGACCAGCATTTACGCTGATCGGAGGCGGGGGGTAAAAAGCTCTCCCACCAGGACTCGAACCTAGAATGACGGTACCAAAAACCGTAGTGTTGCCAATTACACCATGGGAGAAGCGCACATATTAATGTGCAGCGAACACTTTACAGCACGCCCAACCGGGCGCATAAACCGCAGTGTGGCGTGGAGGATAAACTGTTGGCCATGAGTCAGACCGCCACGCCCAAAGCCAACGCCAACCGCTCTCCGAATCCGGCGCCTAGCCTGGCAGGGCTGCTGAAAGCTGCTGCGCAGGACGGGAAACTGCGCGGGATGATGACGCACCTGGGGGAGCGTTCCCTGCACATGCAGGCCCCCGAGGGCGCGTGGCCTTTCGCGGTCGGCACGCTGGCGCAGCGCACCCCGCTGCTGGTGGTGACTGCCACGGGGCGCCAGGCCCAGGACCTCACCACGGTGTTGCGCTACATGCTGGGCGACAGGGTGGAGCTCTTCCCGTCGTGGGAGACCTTGCCGCACGAGAAGCTTTCCCCGGCCGTGGAGACAGTGTCCACCCGCATGCGCGTACTGCGTCGCCTACACGAGGGGGACGAGGATCTGCAGGTGGTGGTAGCTCCGACCCGTGCGGCGGTGCAACCCGTGCAGTCGAACCTGGGCGAAGTCACCCCGGTGCGGTTGAAGGTGGGCGAGGAGATCGACTTCGACTCCCTGACCCACCGCCTGCAAGAGCTCGGCTACACGCACGTGGACGTGGTGGGTAAACGCGGCCACTTCGCCATCCGCGGCGGCATCGTGGACATCTTCCCCGCGACCGAGGAAATGCCCGTCCGCGTGGACTTCTGGGGCGATGAGATCACGGAAGTGCGCGCCTTTAGTGTCGGCGACCAGCGGACCATCCCCGGGGTGGAGCCGGATCAGGTGATGGTTTATGCGTGCCGGGAATTGGTCGTCACGGATGAGGTGGCGTCCAAAGCAAAGAACCTTGCCCAAGAGCATGCCGGCAACGCGGAATTGGCCGAGATCCTCGACAAGATCAGCCAGAAAATCCAGGTGCAGGGGATGGAATCGCTGATCCCGGCGCTGCACACGGGCGAGCTGGTGGCACTGCCGGAGCTCATGCCGGAAGGTACGCACACGCTGGTGATGGCACCCGCGGCCGTCGAACGCCGCGCCCACGACCTGCGCGAAACCGGCCAGCAGTTCCTCGAGGCAGGCTGGGATGTTGCGGCGATGGGCGGTTCAGCGCCGATGGAGGGCGTGGCTTACCTTTCGATCGACGCGGTGCAGAAGGTTCAGCAGAAGCTGGGGCGGCCCTGGTGGACGTTGTCTACGCTCGGGATGGCGGATTTTGACGCCGACACTTCCGATGTTCTGGAGCTCAACTACGACTCGGCGCCCCGACCGCACGGCGAGATGGAGGCCATCGGTGCGCTGATGAGCGACATCCGCAAGCGCGTGGAATCCGGCGGAAGGGTGGCCTTCGCAGCCCCGACGCCAGCCGTGGCGGCTCGCATGCTGCGGCGCTTCCAAGAAGCCGGCATCGCGGCCGAGGCGATCGGTGTGGACCTCAGCGGCAGTCGTGGCCTGGGACGGATCAGGAAGTCCAAGCACACCACCGCCGACGAGCCCGCACCGCACCAGGTGAGCATCTACCATGCGGTGGCCTACGAGGGGCTGGTGTTCCCCTTCGCCGGGGACGACAAGCGCCCCAGCCTGCTGTTCTTCACGGAAACGGACCTGACCGGCAACCGTGTGGACGCCAAGGCCACGGGCAAGCGCAAACCCGCGAAAAAGCGCAACCGCGTGGACCCGCTGGCGCTGGAGCCGGGCGATCTGGTGGTGCACGATTCCCACGGCATCGGCAAGTTCGTGAAGATGACGGAACGCACCGTGGGCAAGGGGCCGGATGCCTCCCGCCGCGAATACCTGGTGCTGGAGTACGCGCCCAGCAAGCGGGGCGGGCCGGGCGACCAGCTCTACGTGCCGATGGATCAGCTGGATATGCTGTCGCGCTACGT
>ERZ1673753.967-NODE-967-length-30259-cov-7.773010_pt1 | contig 30259 bp, 25 predicted proteins | sample MGYA00580201_ERZ1673753 | MGnify/ENA primary metagenome ERZ1673753 (study PRJEB41218, sample SAMN15661747) | gut metagenome | host: Homo sapiens | place: Canada: London | collected 2015-08-20/2019-03-30 | study: EMG produced TPA metagenomics assembly of... | reverse complement strand
ATGTTAAGTCTCCTTTTCACATTACAAAAATAGAATTAAAATTTTATTATTCAGACATTTCTTTTAGACGTTAACCTATTTAAAGTATCTTTGCGCCCTTGTCTGTAAAAACGCAAGGTGTAAACAAATAATTTATTGATGAAAACTACTCAACTATTTCGGTTGATAAGTATTATAAACAGCCTGTTCATTATTCCTGCTTGTAGTGCTCAAAACCCTTCTCAAAGTCTTATAGAAGATATTTTTGAAGATTTATCTGTTAATAATAGTGTTGATAATGCTGTTAATGAACCCAATTGGGAGAATGAACTGGAAGAACTGTCCGTCCGCCTTCACGAACCTGTAGATTTAAACCGGGCTACCCGTCAACAACTGGAACAATTTCCTTTTCTCAGTGATATTCAGATTGAACATCTGCTAGCCTATATATACGTGCATGGGCAGATGAAAACTCTTTATGAACTTCAGTTGATAGAGGATATGGACAGGCAGACTATTCAGTATCTATTGCCTTTCGTATGTATCAAAGCTATTAACAATGAGTCGTCTTTTCGGTGGAAAACTATGTTGAAAAGCGCAATGAAGTATGGAAAGAATGAAGTGATAACTCGCATAGATATACCGTTTTACAAGCGAAAAGGTTATGAACATACCTATTTGGGACCTTCTGTTTATAACTCTGTTAAGTATGCTTTCCGTTATCGCGACCAGCTCTATGCAGGTTTCGTTGCGGAGAAGGATGCCGGAGAACCTTTCTTTGCTCTGTACAATCGTCAAGGGTATGATTATTATTCTTTTTATCTCTTACTCAAAGATTGTGGGCGGTTAAAAACATTGGCTGTTGGTAACTATCGATTAAGTTTCGGACAGGGATTGGTGATCAGCACGGATTACTTACTGGGAAAGACCGTATATGCTTCTTCTTTCAACACCCGCAGCGGAGGAATCAGGAAACATTCTTCTACTGACGAAACTAATTATTTTCGGGGAGCGGCGGCAACCTTAAGCATTACAAAGCAATGGAGTATATCCGGTTTTTACTCACACCGTTCGCTGGACGGTGTGCTGACCGATGGCGAAATAACTTCTATCTACAAAACCGGACTACACCGCAGTCAGAAAGAAGCCGATAAGAAGAACGTATTCACCATGCAGCTGACTGGTGGAAACGTGAGTTATCAACAGAACCGTATCCGGCTGGGTATCACCGGTATTTACTATGTTTTCAACCGACCTTATGAACCGCAATTAACAGGTTATTCCCAATACAACATTCATGGAAATCAGTTCTACAATTTAGGAATAGACTATGCTTACCGCTGGCATCGCTTTTCTTTCCAAGGAGAGACGGCTATGGGAAAACAAGGCAGTGCTACTTTGAACCGTCTTCAGTATTCACCGGTGGAAGGAACTCAGTTGATGATCGTACAACGATACTACTCATATAATTATTGGGCTATGTTCGCCCATTCTTTTGGAGAAGGAAGTGCGGTTCAAAACGAACAGGGATATTATCTGGGGTTGGAAACTTCCCCTTTCCGCCATTGGCACGTCCTTGCTTCCTTCGATCTGTTTTCTTTCCCGTGGAAGAAATACCGGATCAGTAAACCTTCCCGAGGTATGGACGGATTGCTTCAGGCTACGTTTACTCCGCACAGTAATCTGACAATGTACTTGAAATATCGTTATAAACAGAAAGAGCGTGACTTGACAGGTAGCAAAGAAAACCTAACGCTTCCTATTTTTCATCACCAACTTCGATATCGTTTGAACTATTTTTATGGAGATGTGTTTAGCTGTCGTACAACTTTAGATTACAACCATTTTCATTCTCAAGACAGGGCTGCTAGTAAAGGATATCAAGTTACACAAATGATGTCCTCCCAACTGCCTTGGACCAGGCTGTTTGCTGACGTTCAAGGCAGTTATTTTTCTACAGACGACTATGATTCGCGGGTATATGTATCAGAAAAGGGATTGCTTTATACATTTTACACTCCTTCCTTTCAAGGCCGTGGATTTCGCTGTGCTGTTCGTCTGAGATATGAACCGAATGAACATTGGATGTTTATAACTAAATTCGGAGAAACCGTTTATCTCGACCGGAATGAAATAGGTTCCGGCAATGATTTAATCCTTGGAAATAAAAAAGCTGACGTACAAATGCAACTCCGTATTAAGTTTTAAAGTATCTTTGCCTCTGGATATTATGAAATAGTAAATGATAAAATAATGTGAGTTTGATGTGATAAACGTTCGTATTGATATTGAACTCATATTAAAACAATTAATAAAAAGATGACTATTATTTTTCCTTCACCCATCTTCGGCCCTGTTCATTCCCGCCGCTTGGGTGTGTCTTTGGGAATCAACTTATTGCCGGAAGACGGCAAAGTCTGCTCGTTCGACTGCATTTATTGTGAATGCGGCTTCAATGCCGACCATCGTCCGAAGAAGCATCTGCCCACTCGTGAAGAAGTGCGCATCGCCCTGGAAGAAAAGCTGAAAGATATGCAGAAGAACGGTCCCGCCCCTGATGTACTCACATTTGCCGGAAACGGTGAACCGACTGCCCACCCTCATTTTCCGGAAATCATAGAAGATACACTGGCACTTCGTGACCACTATTTTCCGAATGCAAAAGTAAGTGTATTGAGCAATTCTACCTTCATTGATCGTCCTGCAGTATTCGATGCATTGAACAAGATAGATAATAATATCCTGAAGCTGGATACGGTGAACGAAGAATACATTCATCTCCTGGATCGTCCCAACGGGAAATATTCCGTAAGGAAGATCATCGAAAAGATGAAAGAATTCAAAGGAAATTGTATTATTCAGACTATGTTTCTGAAAGGTAGTTACCTTGGGAAAGATATGAATAATACATCCGATGAGTTTGTGCTCCCGTGGCTGGAAGCAGTCAAGGAGATCGCTCCCAGTCAAGTGATGATCTATACGATTGACAGGGAGACTCCCGACCATGACCTGCAGAAAGCCACTCATGAAGAACTGGACCGGATTGTAGAATTGATAAAGCGAACGGGAATTCCGGCAACAGCGTCCTATTGATGGATAAGATATTGATTAGTAAATAGAATACCGAAAAACACTTTCAAAATATACTCAAATGAAGAATTGGAAATTTTTATTGCTATTAAGTATAGGGAGTTTGTCTTTAATATGTATTTCATGCGAAAAAGAAGAAGAAATAGAGTTCCCTATAACCTTATATGGAAGTGAAGTAGTGAAAGTTTCCAATATCAGAATGTTTACGAACAAAGAGGAAATTTATGATACGGATAAAATAATGCAATTTGCATATAGTTCTAATGTTGTTCTACCGGGTATTCCGGATAATATGGATATAAAGAATTCGTTGACACCTATTTGTTTTTGTTCGGAAGATAGTGTGAGATTTAAAGATGATCCATTTGTTTATGATGTAGAAAAGAATGGCAAACAGTTTTTATTTTCTTCTCGTCCAGGTTTTCTATTTGAAGGTGATGTTAATTCGATATGTTTTCGAATGATGAAATATCCTATGAAGTATGATCCGCCGCTTTCCATTCCGAAGGGGAGGTATTGGACAAAAGAAATACGTGTGGCCTATGGTTCTTATCAAGATATTGAATTATGCTATTTGTTGTACAAGATATCGGAATATACAGATTATTCTTATTCGCTAATGGGAGGCAAAGCTTTTAATGAATTCAATCCTGAAGTTATAAGTACGTTAGGAGTCAGGGATACATTGGCGATACAAGAATATCGGATTAGATTTAAAAAATAAGGTGACACGCTATTGACCTCCGCTTATCCCTATGGGATTTGTGAATAAATAATAATAAAACAGCTTCTGATTTAGGGTAACCCAAAGATGAAGTGTATTTATTACCAAACGAGTAATTTTACAATCTGACATTAACAGTCTTAATTTCTAATACCAAATAAATAAAAACATGAAAAAAGAAACCCCCATCTCTTTACGACATCTCAGGCGTATTACCGCCATTTTATTCTTATGTCCGATTTCCCTTTCTTCCATACAGGCATCCGCAGCATCGGATCAGAGTGACGTTTCTTCGGCATCCGTCCGCCAGGAACAGACTTCGGGAATCCTTCGTGCAGAGAAAATAAACCCGACGACGGTTGATGTACTGTTTGCGAACCAGCAACGGATGACTATCGACTTTTACGGAGAGAATATTTTCCGTGTCTTTCAGGACAATTCCGGAGGCATTATCCGTGACCCCGAAGCGAAACCTGAAGCGCAGATACTTGTAGACCAGCCCCGACGCAAGGTTTCCGGACTGTCGGTGGATGAGAAAGAGGGTTATATAACCCTCACTACCGCCCAAGTACGGATTGAACTGAATAAGCAGACCGGACTGATGAAAGTCTTTAATCCGTTGACCGGCAAATGTGTGATCGAAGAAGTCGCTCCGGTGATATTCGGTCCTAAAGAAGTGACCGTAACCTTGAAGGAGAATCCCGAAGAATACTTCTACGGAGGCGGTGTGCAAAACGGACGTTTTTCTCATAAAGGCAAAGTCATTGCCATCGAAAATCAGAATAGCTGGACGGATGGCGGAGTGGCCTCCCCTGCCCCTTTCTACTGGTCTACCAATGGTTACGGAATGATGTGGTACACATTCCGGAAAGGTGAATACGATTTTGGAGCAACAGAGAAAAACACAGTGAAACTGTCTCACAATTCTTCTTACCTTGATATTTTCTATATGGTCAACGACGGAGCCGTTTCCCTGTTGAATGATTTCTATCAGTTGACGGGAAACCCCGTTTTGTTGCCCAAATTCGGTTTTTACGAAGGGCATCTTAATGCCTACAATCGTGACTATTGGAAGGAAGACGAGAAAGGAATCCTCTTTGAAGACGGAAAGCGATATAAAGAAAGCCAGAAAGACAATGGCGGCATCAAAGAGTCTCTGAATGGTGAAAAGAATAATTACCAGTTCTCGGCACGTGCCGTTATCGACCGTTACAAGAATCATGATATGCCTCTCGGATGGTTACTTCCGAACGACGGTTACGGAGCCGGATACGGACAGACGGAAACACTGGACGGCAACATCGCCAATCTGAAAAGCCTGGGAGACTACGCCCGTAAGAACGGTGTGGAAATAGGCCTCTGGACACAGTCGGACCTGCACCCGAAGGAGGGTGTAAGTGCCTTGTTGCAGCGTGATATCGTGAAAGAAGTCCGTGATGCCGGTGTGCGTGTACTCAAAACCGATGTGGCATGGGTAGGAGCCGGCTATTCCTTCGGATTGAACGGAGTGGCGGACGTAGGACATATTATGCCTTATTATGGCAATGATGCCCGTCCCTTTATCATTTCATTGGATGGATGGGCAGGCACACAGCGCTATGCCGGCATCTGGTCGGGCGACCAGACCGGAGGCGAATGGGAATATATCCGTTTTCATATCCCTACTTATATAGGTTCCGGTCTGTCCGGCCAGCCGAATATCTGCTCGGATATGGACGGAATCTTTGGTGGAAAGAATGCGGCAGTCAATATACGTGATTTCCAATGGAAAACATTTACCCCCATGCAGTTGAATATGGATGGCTGGGGCGCCAACGAAAAGTACCCCCATGCTTTAGGCGAACCAGCTACATCCATTAACCGTATGTATCTCAAACTGAAATCGGAACTGATGCCTTACACGTATAGCTTTGCCCGTGAAGCGGTCGATGGTATGCCTCTCATCCGTGCCATGTTCCTCGACTATCCGAATGAATATACCTACGGAACGGCTACCCGCTACCAATATATGTATGGTACCGACTTTCTCGTAGCCCCTGTCTATCAGAATACGAAGGCTGATAAAGAAGGCAATGATATCCGCAATGGAATTTATCTGCCCGAAGGCACTTGGATAGACTATTTCAGCGGAGAGAAATACGAAGGCAACCGTATTCTCAGCAACTTCGATACTCCGGTCTGGAAGTTACCCGTATTCGTAAAGAACGGCGCTATTATTCCGATGACACAACCTAACAATAATGTCAGCGAAATAGACCCCTCACTTCGCATCTATGAATTTTATCCGAACCGCCATACTGCAACCGTAGAATATGACGACGACGGTGTGACGGAAGCCTACCGTCAGGAGAAATCGGTATCTACTCTGATCGAATCGAACGTAGACGCAAAGAACCGTGTGACTATCACCATTCATCCCACAGCCGGAAGTTTCGATGGTTTTGTAAAAGATAAAAAGACGGAACTGCGCATCAACGTCACGGAGAAACCAAAGAAACTGACTGCAAGAATCAACAACAAGAAAGTAAAACTGACGGAAGTAAGCACGGCAGCGGAACTTCTGAATGGAGAAAACGTATTCTGGTACGAAGAAACCCCCAATCTGAATAAGTTTGCAACCAAAGGAAGTGAATTTGAGAAAGTGGTTATCACAAAGAATCCGCTGTTGCACATCAAACTGGGCAGCACCGACATCACCGCCAATCGTATCGAACTGGACGTGGAAGGTTTCCGCTTTGAACCGGCCGACCGGAACTTGGTAAGCACCGGAACCCTGTCTGCACCGCAAAACGCTCAGGTAAGCGAGCAGAACAGAGAAGCATATACCCTGCAACCGACTTGGGACAAAGTACCCAATGCCGATTACTATGAGATTGAATTTAACGGAATGCTTTATACGACTATCCGGGATACTCACTTACTGTTTGAAGATCTGAAAGCGGATACTCCTTACGCATTCAAAGTGCGTGCGGTCAACAAAGACGGTGTGTCCGAATGGGCAGAGATTCAAGTGAAAACGAAGACTAATCCGCTGGAATTTGCTATTCGTAGCATTGAAGGCGAATCGACTGCCGCATCGCAGGGAGGATTCGGTGTAGACCGATTGTTCAACTTCTCCGAATCGGGAGATACCTGGCATACGAAGTATAATGTCAACTCCATACCATTAGATTTGATTATCGACCTCAAAACAGTTAACCAACTGGATAAGTTCCATTATCTGCCCCGTGCGGATGCCGGTAACGGTACACTGCTGAAAGGAACAGTATCTTACAGTATGGACAAAGAAAACTGGATGGAAGCCGGAGCATTCGAATGGCAGAGGAACGGTGATGTAAAAGTATTCACTTTCACAGAGCGTCCAAGTGCACGTTACATCAAACTGAATGTTACGGCAGGTGTAGGAAACTACGGTTCAGGTCGTGAGATCTACGTATTCAAAGTACCGGGAACGGCAAGTTACCTGCAAGGCGACATCAACAATGATGGCAAGATCGACCGCAATGACCTGACTTCTTATATGAACTATACCGGATTGCGTCGTGGCGACTCAGACTTTGAAGGTTATATCAGCAAAGGCGATATCAATATGAATGACTTGATAGATGCTTATGATATTTCTGTCGTAGCCACTCAGCTCGACGGCGGTGTCGACAGGGAAGCTACGGAGAAAGTATCCGGCTCTCTGTCTATCAGTACTCCGAAGAAGCAGTATCAAAAGGACGAAATCGTTGAAATCCGTGTGAAGGGTAATGATCTGCGGTCGGTTAATGCACTTAGCTTTGCTTTGCCTTATGATCAGAGCGACTATGAATTTGTAGGTGTGGAACCGCTGAATATGAAAGCAATGGAAAATCTGACTTATGACCGTCTGCATACAAATGGTGTGAAATCCCTCTATCCTACTTTCGTCAATATGGGAAAACAGGAGGCTTTGGAAGGTTCGGAAGAACTCTTTATTCTGAAATTGAAAGCGAAACGTAAAGTGAAGTTTGATCTGAATCTGAAAGACGGAATATTGGTTGATAAGCAACTGAGGATGCATTCATTCTAGAATGTATTTCGTGTAAATCATTGATATATAACAAAAGAGGATGCCTGTGGGGAACTGTTGGCATCCTCTTTGCTTTAAGAGCTATTTTATTTAGACGTTATAAATATACGTATAATAGATAGACTTTCAGATTAATTTTATACATTTACCAAGTACACAGGGAAGAAGGAAATAAAGCGATAAATCTCAAAGATAATTTTCACAAACAAATAATATGAAATAACAAAAGTATGAGTGATATAGAAAAACAACATAACTCTATCTTTGAACAGATAAGACGAATAGATGAGAACGGTAATGAATTTTGGTCAGCTAGGGATATGGCAAAAGTTTTAGAGTATTCAGAATATCGTCATTTTATTCCGGTGATTGAGAAGGCGAAAGAAGCTTGTCGCAATAGTGGCCAAAATTTTATGGATCATTTCGAGGATTACCTCGATATGATAGAAATAGGGAAAGGAGGAAAACGTCCGGTCGATTCAGTTAAGCTTTCTCGCTATGCTTGCTACTTAATTATTCAGAATGCAGATCCCAGTAAAGAAATTGTTGCCAATGGGCAAACTTATTTTGCTGTGCAGACCCGTATTGCAGAAATTAAGCAGATGGATGAATATAACTATCTTTCTACGGAAGATGAGAAGCGTTTATTCTTGCGTAATGAGTTAGCAAAGCATAATGCTCAGCTTGCTAGTGCTGCTAAAGATGCTGGTGTACTTGATTCCAAAGATTATGCAATCTTCCAAAATTATGGTTATAAAGGATTATATGGAGGATTGGATGCGAAAGCTATACATACACATAAAGGTTTAAAGAAAAGTCAAAAGATACTGGATCATATGGGAAGTACTGAATTAGCAGCCAACTTATTTCGTGCTACACAAACAGAAGATAAACTTCGCCGTGAGCAGATTCAAGGAAAACAGAAAGCTAATCAGACTCACTATCAAGTAGGAGCCAAAGTTCGCCAAACAATTAAAGAATTAGGTGGTACTATGCCAGAGGATTTACCCACAGTAGAAAGTATTAAAAGCATAGAGAAAAAAGAACAGAAAAAATTAAAGGATATCAAATATTAGTAGGGCATGCTGGGAAACTGGCATGCCCTTTTTGTAGATACTCATATTATGAAATAATCTCTTTTTCAAATAGGATTAGCATAAATTGTAGCTCCTAGCTTTATTTGAGAAGCATCCTCTGCTTACTTTATGACTACAGGAGATAAACTTATAAGAATTATGTTGTAAATGTTATTGCATATTAAGTAATATCGCAAAATAAAAATAGAAACGATTTCTTTGGTATGTTGTACTTTATTTCTATTTTTGGGAAAAATAGAAATAATATTATGGGCAAAATCTTTTTAAAGAAAATTGAGGTAAAGAGTCTCTTTGGTTATTTTGATTATTTAATTGAAGATGATGATGATAAATGTATGCAAGACATGTTAATCCTTTATGGTGATAATGGATCCGGTAAAACGACTCTACTGCAAATTGTATTTTACCTTTTGTCTACTCGAGATGCATCTGGACATAAATCAAAATTGGCAAATATAAAATTTAAAGAAGTTCATATTACGCTTAGCAATAATTTGACAATTTCCGCTATTCGAGAGAATAAACTCATTGGTGGTTTTTGTTTTTGTATAAGAAACGAAAAACAAATTCTACAAAAAGCAAATCTTGTAGCATCACTTGACGATCAAAAGTTTGCAATACGGACTTCAGACAGCCCAGAGTTAGATAAAACATATAAAGAAATGTTAGATATGTTGAGGAAAATCAATCTAAATATATTATATATTTCAGATACGAGAAAAGGGTATGATGCAGGAGTAGATTTGCCTGCTATTACAAATATAAAAAATGGCATGTCAATGGAAAAGTATTTTTTCTTAAATGAAGATATGCGGAATTTTGAAGAAATAGACATTGTGATTAAAAATTTAGAGAAATGGATACAAACACAGGCTTTATCTGCGTCAAATACAGGAGAACTTAAGACTTCTGAAATTTATGTCGAGATTATAAAGAAACTTGTAGATTCAAATCATACACATTTAGCCAATTTTTCAATTTCCACTCTCAAAAAGAATATTATCCTACTGAATGAGAAAACCAATGAATTTGTAAAACTAGGTCTTATATCAGATCCTAATTATAAAGTCATAGAGCAGGTTCTAAATGAGGATATATCCTATAATTCACAGATTGTATACAATGTATTATTTTCATATATTAGAGCTCAAAAAGCCAAATTAAAAGAACTGGAATCGTTAAAACGTACTTTGTCAATGTTTGTTGATAATCTGAATAATTATTTCAATAATAAAACAATCAGCTATACTGTTAAGACTGGATTTATAATTAATCAAAAAATCACAGAAGATAAAATTGAATTTAGAGACTTATCATCTGGAGAGAAGCAATTAGTCCTCCTTTTTTGTAATATAATTCTAGCAAGTGCAAAGGCTTCTATATTTATAATAGATGAACCTGAAATTTCATTAAATATAAAATGGCAACGTAGCTTGTTAGATACTCTTTTAAATTTGGTATCTAAAAATCATGTTCAGTTCATTATTGCAACTCATTCAATTGAGCTGCTAACCAAGCATAATGAAAATGTGAAAAAATTGATCAATATAAAAAAACAACATGAGCTATATTGAACAAAGAAATATCTCAGAGGTTCTTCAACTTCACTCTCTAGAACCATCTCTTAAAACAATATATGTTGAAGGTATCTCTGATAAATTATTACTTGAACGTTTCTTGGAAAATGAAGAAATCAACGATATAGAAGTATATGAAATAAATACGATTAATTTTACGGAAATTTATTGTGATGAAAAAGAAACACCTACAGAACTTAAAAGAAATTGCAAAAATAAAGTAATAAAATTGGCTGAGATGTTAGAAAAAGAGACATGTAAAGTTATGTGTCTAATTGATAGAGATTATGATTTTCACACTTCAAATATAAAAGAGTGCAGGTATTTGCATTATACAGATTATAACTCTATAGAGTTGTATTGTTTTAATTCAAAATGCATAACAAACTTGTTTACACGTACTTTGAGATGGGCTTCTCCTATACCTTCGCAAGAAATTTTAAAAAAACTTGGTGATATTTTGAGATGTATCTTCTATATGAGGTTGGTTATAATACAAGAATTAAATGATTATGAGCTAGTAGATAATAGTAAAGATTTAAAAGTTGGGAAACAATACACGGATATTCAAATGGATTTACATTCTTATTTCTTGAAAACAATATCTAAAAACAAATTAAATCATATTGTTGCAAAACTGGAAAGTCAATATAAATTTTATTTGTTAAAATCGGATATTGATCTTCGGCAAGAAATAAAAGGTCATGATTTTATCCACTATTTATTTTTATATATTAAAAAGAAAAAAAATAATATTGATTTGACTGAAGACATTTTGGACAGAATTATTTGGGAGCATATTGATTTGAAAGCTCTTAAAAAAGAGGCTTTATTTGAAGAAATTTTAAACTTTTAACATAAGATAGACGCGATTAAAGCTAATGCATACTTTAAACAACACCAATCTGCTAAGTCACAAATTGGCACATTAAAGTCCAACCATTCATTATACACAATCGTTGGTACAACAAAGTATATAGTTGCGTAATTTTGTTTTATAATTTCGTTGATAATAATCAGGTGAATATTTGTTTGCAGATTATTAAAAGGATACTATGTATTTGATTAACGATTAAAAACACGTTTGGATGAAACAAATTGTAGGATGGCGATGCGATAACGACTTATTTTTCCTGTTTTTCGTTTGAAGAATGTATTAGTTATCTAAGAGAAAATAATCCGTCGCTTAATTGATCTTCTCATCCAATTCGTCTCTTTAAGCTCACAAAGCTACAAAATTAAGCTCAAAATTTACAGTTTTGAGCTTAAAATCAGAATATAATGAGCTTAATCTTTATCTTTGGCTGGATATGGGATACAATTATGAAATATAGATTGAGGTACTTTTATGGTAGTCTGTTATCCAAAAGATTAACTCGTAAGGTAAAGTCGGTGACTTCTTCTGCATGGACTAACAATTTCCTCTTTATCTATTAATGATTTCTCTTTTTCTATTAGTCATTTCTTCTATATATATTCATGTAATGCACTTGTGTAACTATTGAATTGCACAAGTGTAAATGGTCAGTTGAACAAGTCTGTTTTAGAGATTACTTAAGTGTAAATAGATAATGAGTTTGTAGAGGGATTTCTAAGGTATGAAAATACAGAAAGAAAGGTATAAGATGTTGATAAATAGATTTTTGAGAATAAAATGCAGTTTTCTCATAGAAAAAGCCGAAAACGTCCTATAGTTTTTTGTAAACTTCTCTTAAAAAAGGGTGCGTTTTATGGTTAAGTAATTGATTAGTAGTCGTGTGACATTTTTGTATTTCCCCGTATAATATTTAAGATAAATACAAAAATGTTGCAGACCCCTGGCTTGGTCACTCATTTAGATATTCATATCTGCAAAGGAATGAATAAAATATAGTGTAATTTCAACTTCTTGGACGTTATAAATATACGTATAATAGATAGACTTTCAGATTAATTTCATACATTTACCAAGTGTGTGAAGGAGTGAGTGTATAGAAGTTAAAGATAATCATCACAAACAAATAATAGAATGAAAGCAAATTTATTATTACTCATACTTATAATCGGATTTAATAGTAGCTTGGTAGCTCAAACTTCCCAAGTAATAACGGACTCTGTAACGATCAATGGGCGTGTGACCGATTATGATAATCATCCGCTGGACAATGTTTCCGTCAGTTGGGCACGTCCGGACTTCAGTGAGGTATCGGTAACGCTGACAGACAAAAATGGAAATTACAGCATACGCATCCCCAAGGGAAAATATCATTCGATGGGTGCATTGAATATGGATGAATACATCATCGCCAATTCTACCCTGCCGGAGAAGGATCAACGATTGGAATTTTGGGGATGGGATTTTATCGCCGATCGCGACACAACGCTCAACATACAATATCATCGTATGGAAGCCTATGGACTGCGTGCTTTCAGAATCCCGGGTGCAACACCTGCTTATCAGGTGTATGTCCGTCCTATGAGTCTGACACGTACGCAGGCATGGATGAAAGCCGGAAAGCCTAAAGAAGCAATTCTGGCCCCTGAGCCGGAACAGTTGAAAGCTGTTGTCTGGATCAACGGTGAAGAAGTTCCTATACTCATGAAGCAGGAGATAAAAGAATATTTCGCTCCTGACGAGTGGGGAAATGCCTATCTGTTGACAGTCGATATGCCTAAAAACAGAAATAATACTTTGCCTTATTATGTGTTTAAGGTAGAACTGACAGATTTGGAGAACGGGGATAGAGGCGAAGCTATTTATTATATGGAAAAGGAGACTTACGTCAGATAGAATTTATTAGTTACATACAGGAGCTATATGCCCAATATATTGGATATATAGCTCCTGCGCGTTGGATATATAGCTCCTGTACGCAGGACATATATACCCTGCACACAGGCTAATCAGCTCTTACTTTACATCATCCCATGTATCCGTCCGGAACGGGAAAGCAGCGATCCCCAATGTATTGCGTAAAGTGATGTTTCCTACATAATTGCGGAAAGCATACCGTACGGCTACCGGTTGGGCGACCTGATCATTCCATACTTCTACATTTCTTGTGCGACCTGCAATCCGTGCTTTTGCCGGATAGAACTTCTTGTCGGCTCCTGCAATTTCGAAACCTTCCAATTCACAGTTGCCCGGTGCCAGTCCGGAAGGGGCATTGTCGAGTGTGACGATCGCTTTGTTCTTTGAATATTCCACCTTTGTCATCATTGGTCCGGTAGATGGAAATTTATGGAGACCGTATGTTTTAGTCAGTGCGAGATTGGCCAGCCGGAGTCCTACTACATTTTTCTGAGGTGGATGAATGCAGAACTCGTCGCCGACATCTATCGTAGGAATCATTCCGGAGTTGGGGATTGTCTGTAATGCTTTCATTTGTGCTTCCTGCAATAAGGCGGAATTTATATTCCGGCTGTTTCCATATTTGTGCGGAGCAATCTGGACATAATAAAAAGGCATATCCGGTGCTTCCCATACATTTCTCCAAAGCTGGACCATTGCGGTCATCATCGGAGCATAAATCTGATAGTTGAATAGATTCGACTCTCCCTGATACCATAGAAATCCGCGTGCCGTAAAGTTTTTCACAGGCAGTAACATGATATTATACAGACATTGCAGCCGGCCGTTCGTATCTAACTTTGGATTTTTGGCGGCTTCTATATTTGCTCCTTTCACGGAGGCGAGCGTTTCTTCTGTCATCCATGCCTCGATTCGTGACCCTCCCCAACTGTTGATGACCAGTCCTACGGGGAGATGAAGCGTTTCCGTCAGTTGTCGGGCAAAGAAGTAACCTGCGGCACTGCAATCCATAGTGGTTTCGGGCGAAGAAACTTCCCATTTCGCTCCTTCAAAGTCTGTCCGTTCTTTCACTCCTTTGGTTCGGGGGACAGTGATAAAACGGATACGGTCGCGGTAGTTGCCTGCGTTCAGAAGAGTTTCCAGCGAATGGTCGATGGGTTGTCCCATGTTTCCTTTCATGGTCATTTCCATGTTAGACTGACCGGAGCATATCCATACTTCCCCTATTAATATATCCGATAGCGTGACCCGGGTTCCGTCACTGATGGTAATAGAATAAGGAGTAAAACTTCCGGCAGGAGTATCCACTTTGACCAGCCATGCTCCCTCATCGTCTGTCGATACCTTATAAGTACGGTTATTCCAAGAGGTGGTGACAGTCACCTTTTTGCCGTCTGCCCATCCCCACAGCTTAACGGAACTGTTTTGTTGGAGTACCATATGATCTCCCATCATGGCAGGGAGCTTCACTTTACCTTGTGCAAGCGAGAAAAATAAAAGAGAGATTGTAAAAATCAGAAAATGTTTTTTCATACTATTGTTTTATTAATTAGGATTTGACAAATACTTCACTTAGGTCTAGGGCAAAATTACAACCTAATTTGAATATGGAATAATACTATTTAGTCATTCTCTGACAGATTTTGGTCGATTTACTCTAACTTAGCTTCTATTCCAATGATTCATTTCCTTTCCGAGGTACTTGCAGGGGAAAGAAGTTTTGAATATATTTGTATTAAGACGCTTTACAGAATATGTTTTTGATGAGACAATAACTGAATAATAATATGAATTTGTTAATACTATGAGTAAATTATCAGAGAATAACACATCCAGACTTGCTTCTTTGGATATTCTTCGAGGTTTTGATCTATTTCTTCTTGTCTTCTTTCAGCCGGTGTTTGCGGCATTGGCACGACAGTTGAACTTGCCGTTTCTCAACGATATCCTTTATCAGTTTGATCATGAAGTGTGGGAGGGATTCCGTTTCTGGGATCTTGTGATGCCGTTGTTCCTGTTTATGACAGGCGCTTCGATGCCGTTTTCACTGTCAAAGTACGTCGGTATGTCCGGCAGTTACTGGCCCGTCTATCGGAGGATTCTGAGGCGGGTGTTTTTGCTGTTTATTTTCGGAATGATTGTTCAGGGAAATCTGCTTGGACTGGACAGCAGACATATTTATCTCTATTCAAATACTTTGCAGTCTATTGCTGTCGGCTATTTCATTGCGGCAGTCATTCAGTTACATTTTTCGTTCAGGTGGCAGATAGGAATTACTTTATTGTTGCTTTTCATATACTGGGTTCCCATGACATTTTTGGGTGACTTCACACCGGCTGGAAATTTTGCCGAACAGGTGGACAGATGTGTGTTAGGTCGTTTCAGAGATGGCGTTTTCTGGAATGAAGACGGAACGTGGAGCTTTTCACCTTATTACAATTACACATGGATATGGAGCAGTCTGACATTCGGAGTGACTGTCATGCTCGGAGCTTTTGCCGGAAAGATTATGAAAGAAGGGAAAGCGAACCGTAAAAAGGTGGTACAGACTCTGTCGGTCATTGGTGTGCTTTTAGTAGGGCTGGCGATGCTTTGGAGTTTGCAGATGCCCATCATTAAGCGTTTGTGGACAGGTAGTATGACATTACTATCCGGTGGTTATTGCTTTCTGTTGATGGCATTATTTTATTATTGGATTGACTATAAAGGACACAGCCGCGGGTTGAACTGGCTGAAAGTGTATGGTATGAATTCCATCACGGCTTATCTGTTGGGCGAAGTGGTGAACTTCCGTTGCATTGCTGATTCAGTCAGTTACGGACTGAAACAATACATGGGAGATTATTATCCCGTATGGCTTACTTTTGCTAACTATCTTATTCTTTTCTTCCTGTTGAGAATGATGTATAAACGTGGCTTGTTTTTAAAAGTTTAGTGGAGTGGTAATCCCTCTCTTAAAATAAAAAAGAGCCATTTTATCTCCTGCTTTTCGGGATTAAAATGGCTCTTTCTTTATGTTGGAATCTCTTTATTTCATGACTTCTTCCGCTCTGTTCAGCGCTACCTTGAAGTTCGGGCAGATATTTTCTTTTCCCAGCAATTCATAGAATCCGGATTTCTCCAACACCTTATATACTTTCTCATTGACTCCGGAAAGAATGACGGTAATCTTTTCTTTCTGCGACATTTCGCAAAGTGTAGTCAGATTATGAATACCTGTGGAGTCGATGAACGGAACTTTACGCATACGGATGATGCGCACATTCGGACGGTCTCCCAGTTGCGCCATCGTTTCTTCGAACTTCGTAGCGATACCGAAGAAGTAAGGGCCGTTGATTTCATATACTTCCACTCCTTTAGGGATCATGATGTTTTCTTCATTGACGGCGATATCCGATTCTTTATTCGGGTCGATCTCATCCGTAATGACGGAGATTTCAGTAGTTTCCATGACACGTTTCATGAAGAGTACGCAGGCGATGATCAGTCCTACTTCGATGGCAACTGTCAAGTCGAAGATAACAGTCAGGAAGAAAGTGATCAGCAGTACGGTGACATCGGACTTCGGATTCTTCAGTAAAGCCTTGAAGACGCGCCAGCCGCTCATATTATAAGATACGATGACCAGTACTCCGGCAAGGCAAGCCATCGGAATATACTGTGCAAGGGGCATCAGGAAAAGAAGAATCAGAAGAAGGATAATCGCATGGATAACACCTGCAATCGGTGTCTTACCTCCATTGTTGATATTCGTCATCGTACGGGCAATAGCTCCGGTAGCGGGGATACCTCCGAACAATGGTGCTACGATATTTGCCGCACCCTGTGCGATTAGTTCCGTGTTGGAATCATGACGGTCGCCTATCACACCATCGGCTACGGTGGCAGACAAGAGTGATTCGATAGCTCCCAGCACTGCAATAGTGATAGCTACCGGAAACAGATTTTTGATAGCTTCCCAATCCAAAGCCGGTACAACGGCATCCGGCAATTCTGACTTAATGGTGAAACGGTCACCGATGGTCGGAATGCAATCTATTCCGCCATAGTTTTTCATCAGATAGACGGCCACTGTCACTACAATAATAGCAATCAGCGATCCGGGAATTTTTTTAGAAAACCGGGGAGTGATTGCAATAATAATGATGCTGACAATACTTACGATGGTATTCCACCAATTCACGGTATCGAAATGACGGAAATAAATCATCCATTTCCCGACAAAGTCCCCCGGTACCTTTTCACCTCCGAAGGACAGTCCGAAGATATCGGCAATCTGCGTAGTAAAAATGGTAACGGCAATACCGCTGGTGAAACCGACGATAATGGGATACGGAATAAACTTGATAACGGCTCCGAGCTTGAACACTCCTAATAATATAAGGAGAACACCTGCCATAAGCGTTGCCACAATCAGTCCGGCTTCGCCATATTGCTGGATGATGCCGTAGATAATGACGATGAAAGCTCCTGTCGGTCCGCCGATCTGGACTTTGCTTCCTCCCAGCAGAGAGATGATGAATCCGGCAATAATAGCGGTGATAATACCTTTCTCGGGCGATACTCCCGAAGCAATACCGAAGGCGATGGCCAGTGGAAGTGCTACGATACCGACAATGACGCCTGCCATCAGGTCCGCCATAAACGTTTCTTTCGAATAATTCTTTAAACAAGAAACCAATTTGGGTTTAAATTCAAATAACTTCATTTCTGTGAATTATTATATATAATTTGCTCTTTTGCAAAGTAGAGGTTGCAAAATTACGCAAAATAATCGAGATAAGTATGTTTAGCAACATGCTATTTGATTGTTGATAGGTTTTATCTATGAATCGATAGTTTTTATTCATTAAGAAAAGGGAGCTTATTACGAACAAATCGCTTATATTTGCGTTATAAATAGTACGACAAGTTACGTTTGGTAATAACCAATTTTAAAATAGATTAGAATTATGACTAAAAGCATTAAAGGAACCCAGACAGAGAAGAATCTGCTGACTTCATTTGCAGGAGAATCACAGGCAAGAATGCGTTACACTTATTTTGCAAGTGTTGCAAAGAAGGAAGGTTACGAACAAATTTCAGCAATCTTCACAGAAACAGCTGATCAGGAAAAGGAACACGCTAAACGTATGTTCAAGTTCCTGGAAGGTGGTATGGTAGAAATTACTGCCAGCTATCCGGCCGGTGTGATCGGTAATACACTCGAAAATCTTCGCGCTGCCGCTGCCGGCGAACACGAAGAATGGTCACTGGATTATCCTCATTTCGCTGATGTGGCAGAACAGGAAGGTTTCCCGATGATTGCTGCTATGTACCGCAATATCTCAATCGCCGAGAAAGGCCACGAAGAAAGATACCTGGCTTTCATGAACAACATCGAAAATATGACCGTATTCGCTAAAGAAGGCGAAGTGGTATGGCAATGCCGTAACTGCGGTTATATCGAAATCGGTAAGGAAGCTCCTGAAGTTTGCCCGGCGTGTTTGCATCCGCAGGCTTATTTCGAGGTAAAGAAAGAAAACTATTAATAAGAGGTGTTTATTAGATAATAAAAATGCCGCTTGCATATAATTGCAAGCGGCATTTTATTTATTAAGACATTTCATTATCTGACTGTATCATCTCTGTAGATCGTTACAGTCCTTTCTTTCGTAGAGTCATTCTTGATACTGGTCACATCCCCCTTTGTGGTGAAGTACACATAGTTTCCCATATCCATAAAACGATAGACTTTGACTCCGTCATGCTCGAACAAATAGCTGACTTCGTAAGTTCGGTTGTTTTCCGATTTGCCTTGTTTCAATGGGATCCCTGTATAGCAGGAACTTACACCTGCCATAACGAATAAAAGAATAAATAGTCTAGTTAATGTTTTCATGATTATTTTTTAGCGTGTGGATAATCAATCGTATAATGCAATCCGCGGCTTTCTTTGCGTTCCATCGCCTGACGCATAATCAGATATCCTACGTTGACCATGTTACGCAATTCACAAATCTCTCTGGAGGCTACGCTGCGTTTGAACAGGCTTTCAGTTTCTTCGTAAATGATATCCAGTCGGTCCCAGGCACGTTTCAGACGAAGGTCGCTGCGGACAATACCTACATAAGTACTCATAATCTGGTTGACTTCCTTCATGCTTTGCGTGATCAGTACCATCTCTTCCGGTGAACGGGTTCCCTCGTCGTTCCATTCGGGGATAGCTTCGTTGTAGGCATACTGGTCTACAACTCTCAGGCTATGCTTGGCGGCAGCGTCGGCATATACGACAGCTTCGATCAGTGAGTTGGAAGCCAGGCGGTTACCGCCGTGAAGACCGGTGCAGGAGCACTCTCCCACTGCGTAGAGGCGTTCGATAGAAGACTGTCCGTTCAGGTCTACAAGGATACCGCCGCAAAGATAGTGGGCTGCCGGAGCTACCGGAATGTAATCTTTGGTGATGTCGATGCCCAGGCTGAGGCATTTCTCGTAAATATTGGGGAAGTGCTTCTTTGTTTCTTCCGGGTCTTTGTGGGTGACGTCGAGATAAACATGGTCATCACCCCGATTTTTCATTTCGTTGTCAATGGCACGGGCTACGATATCGCGCGGAGCGAGTGAAAGACGGGGATCGTATTTCTGCATGAACTCCTTGCCGTCCATTGTGCGGAGTACGCCACCGTAGCCACGCATCGCTTCCGTAATCAGGAACGAAGGGCGGTCGCCCGGATGGTACAGGGCGGTGGGGTGGAATTGCACAAACTCCATATCCTTCACCGTACCTTTGGCACGATAGACCATGGCGATACCGTCTCCGGTAGCGACTAGCGGATTGGTGGTTGTTTTATAAACAGCTCCTACTCCACCGGTGGCCATGAGAGTCACTTTGGCGAGGTAGGTATCTACTTTTCCGGTTTTCGGGTCGAGGATGTAGGCACCGTAGCATTTGATGTCCGGTGTCTGGCGGGTAACGGTTACTCCCAGATGATGTTGGGTCAGTATTTCAACGGCAAACTGGTTTTCGATCACCTCGATGTTCGGATGCCTTTGCACGGCTTTGATCAGGCTGTCCTGAATCTCTGCTCCCGTATTATCTTTATGGTGAAGAATGCGGAACTCGGAGTGTCCTCCCTCGCGGTGCAAGTCAAATTCGCCTTTCTCGTTTTTGTCGAAGTCCACGCCCCATTTGATCAGTTCTTCAATTTGCGCAGGCGCTTCGCGCACTACTTTTTCTACTGCGCCACGGTCACTGATCCAGTCGCCGGCAATCATCGTGTCTTCAATGTGCTTGTCGAAATTATCCACCAGAAGGTTGGTGACGGAGGCTACACCTCCCTGTGCGAAGTACGTATTGGCCTCTTCCAGCCCACTTTTACAGATAAGAGCAACTTTACCTTTGTGCGCCACTTTCAGCGCAAAACTCATACCGGCAATTCCGGAGCCGATAACGAGGAAATCGAATTTTCTTACCATAATTTTGTTATTTCTCACCGCAAAGCTACAAAATAAGTTACTTCGTTGTACTTTTCGTTGTCACTAATTCATAAAATTGCTACCTTGCAGGCAAAAATCTGACAAAATGAATCGAATTTTTCATGCCCGCATCGCCTGGTACCAGTATTTTCTGCTGGTGGTGCTTACTGTAAATGCCGTGGGCGCTTTGTGGTGTAAATATATCTTGCCGGCAGTGCTACTAATGCTCCTGCTTATTGTAGTCATCGAACAGATTATTCATACGGTTTACACTGTATCTACCGATGGAGTTCTGGAGATATCCACCGGACGTTTTATGCGTAAAAAAGTAATTCCTATTGCCGAAATCACAGCTATCCGGAAGTATCATTCCATGAAATTCGGAAAGTTTTCGGTGACGAATTATGTCTTGATAGAGTATGGAAACGGAAAGTTTGCTTCGGTGATGCCTGTCAAGGAACGTGAATTTGTGGAGTTGATTAAAAAGAGAATGGAACAATAAATTTTATACCTATGAAATACCAAGTCATTATCATCGGTGGTGGTCCCGCAGGATATACAGCCGCCGAAGCTGCCGGCAAAGCCGGTTTGAGTGTACTCCTTATCGAGAAGAATAATCTGGGAGGTGTCTGCCTGAATGAAGGATGCATCCCGACGAAAACGCTGTTGTATTCGGCAAAGACTTACGACAGTGCACGTCATTCCTCGAAATATGCGGTGAATGTCTCCGAAGTTTCTTTTGACTTGCCGAAGATCATTGCCCGTAAAAGTAAAGTGGTGCGCAAACTGGTATTGGGTGTAAAGGCAAAGTTGACCTCCAATAATGTTGCGATGGTGACGGGAGAGGCACAGATCGTAGATAAAAATACAGTTCGCTGTGGCGAAGAGACATACAATGCGGAAAATCTGATCCTTTGTACAGGATCAGAGACCTTTATCCCTCCTATTCCCGGTGTGGAAACGGTGAATTACTGGACGCATCGGGATGCGCTGGACAGTAAGGAACTGCCTGCCTCCCTTGCCATTGTAGGCGGTGGCGTGATCGGTATGGAGTTTGCATCATTCTTTAATAGTCTCGGTGTGCAGGTAACGGTGATTGAGATGATGGATGAGATTTTGGGAGGAATGGATAAGGAACTGTCTGCATTGCTTCGTGCCGAATATGCGAAGCGAGGCATTAAATTCCTGCTCAGCACTAAAGTTGTCGCTTTATCACAGACGGAAGAGGGTGCGGTTGTTTCATACGAGAATGCAGAAGGAAAGGGCAGTGTTATAGCAGAAAAACTATTGATGAGCGTTGGACGCCGACCTGTGACGAAAGGTTTCGGACTCGAAAATCTGAATCTGGATAAAACCGGGCGTGGCGCTATCAAGGTCAATGAGAAGATGCAGACTTCGCTGTCCGGCGTTTATGTCTGCGGTGATCTGACAGGCTTTTCTTTGTTGGCTCATACGGCTGTCCGTGAGGCCGAGGTTGCCGTACATTCTATTTTGGGTAAGGAAGATGCAATGAGTTATCGGGCTATCCCCGGCGTTGTTTATACGAATCCGGAGATTGCAGGAGTCGGAGAAACGGAAGAATCGGCCTCAGCAAAAGGAATTACTTATAAGGTGGTGAAACTTCCGATGGCTTATTCCGGTCGTTTTGTGGCGGAGAATGAAGGCGTGAACGGAGTCTGCAAAGTACTGCTGGATGAACAGGAACGGATAATCGGGGCACACGTGCTGGGCAATCCTGCTTCGGAAATCATCACTCTTGCCGGTACTGCCATTGAGCTTGGATTGACTGCCGCCGCATGGAAGAAGATTGTTTTCCCTCATCCTACGGTAGGAGAGATTTTCCGGGAAGCATTATAAGATTGAGCATAAGCGGATAGCCGTGATATTCGAGATACGGAAGAAGCTGAAGTAGCATGAAAGTTAATGTAGGTTAATGTAGAAGGTTGATGAAGAAGTATTTGTTGTTTTTGGTTTTATCAGTTGCCCTGTTGCCCACATCCGTATGGGGGCAGGCAAATCTTTCTCAGATTGATTCACTAATCAAAAGAATGCTTCCCGAAGCATCCGAAGTCGGCATATCCGTGTATGACCTGACAGCGAAGAAGTCATTATATACTTATCGTGATACGAAACTCTCCCGCCCGGCTTCTACCATGAAGCTGCTCACGGCTATTACAGCCCTCTCCCGTCCCGATGCGGACAATCCTTTCCGTACGGAAGTATGGCACGACGGGGTGATAGAGCATGATACGCTGCAAGGCAACTTGTATGTTGTCGGTGGATTCGATCCGGAATTTGACAGTTTGATGATGGATTCATTGATCGAAGAAGTAATCACCTTCCCTTTTTCGGTGATCAACGGACAGGTGTATGGCGATGTTTCGATGAAAGATTCCCTTTATTGGGGGCACGGATGGGCATGGGATGATACTCCGGAGGCTTATCAGCCTTATATGTCTCCGTTGATGTTTTGTAAGGGTGCTGTGGAGGTGACGGTGGTTCCCGGCTCTCTGCAAGGAGATACGGCAAGCGTTTCCTGTAAGCCTGTGTCTTCTTATTATACCTTGACGAACCGGACAAAGACACGTACTCCTTCTGCCGGAAAGTATTTGTTATCAAGAGATTGGTTGACCAATGGGAATAATCTGATCGTGACAGGCAATGTTCCTACGTTTAGAAAGGATTTGATAAACATCTATGATTCAGGGAGTTTCTTTATGCATACTTTTTGGGAACGCCTCCGTGCGAAAGGAATCGTGGTTCCCGAATCGTACGGTTTTACTGAATTACCGTCCGATGGAGCAGAGCAGATGGCTCGCTGGGAGACTCCGGTGCAGAAGGTCTTGAATCAGTTGATGAAGGAAAGTGATAACTTGAATGCGGAAGCAATGCTTTGCCGGATTGCGTCACAAGCTACAGGGAAGAAGCGTGTGACGGCAGAAGATGGCATTGTTGAGATTATGAAACTGGTTCGTAACCTCGGGCACGATCCGAAAGACTATAAGATCGCGGATGGTTGCGGATTGTCTAATTATAATTACTTGTCTCCTGCCCTGTTGGTCGATTTTCTGAAATATGCCTATTCACAATCCGATGTTTTTCAGAAATTGTATAAGTCGCTTCCTGTTGCCGGAATAGACGGAACGCTGAAAAACAGAATGAAGAATACTTCCGCATTCAGAAATGTCCATGCAAAGACCGGTTCGTTTACAGCTATCAATGCCCTTGCCGGTTATCTGAAGATGAAGAATGGACATGAAGTGGCTTTTGCCATTATGAATCAGAATGTGCTTTCGGCAGCCAGGGCGAGGGCGTTTCAGGATAAGGTTTGTGAGGTGATTATCGGACTTTGAAATGAGCATTGAATAAGGTTGTTGATAGAAATGATAAATATTTGCTGAAAAAAGTACTCTTTTATTTGAACGTTTGCTTTGCTTGCGTGTATGCTTTGTCAGAACGGTTCTAATTAAGCAATGTTGAATTTAATAAAAGAGTGAATAATGAAAAATATAAAATTCTTGTTACTTGTCTTATTGTGTTATTGTACAGCACAGGTTTATTCTCAAAACAAGGCAAGCTGGGTCCCGGACTCTATTGCATCTCAGATTTCTGTAATTCAGAATCAGGCCCGGGAATGGAAACAGAAGATCTATGAAAACCCTAAAGATGAAAAAGCATGGATGTCTTATACACGAACGATTCAAACACTTAAAGCGCTTACTCCCGGCGATGGTATAGAAAAGGAAATCAATGAGATGATGGACAAGATGAAAAAAGAGATACCCAATACTGCTACTTATGCCTTGATACAGAATATGATTTTACCTTTTGGGAAAAATGATATGACTTTTGATGAAATTATGGATAAGTGGCCTGATGCTGTGATGCATTATCCTGTTTATATGGGGTTGTCTTTTAGCAATAAGGATAGACTGAAAGACATTTCTACCCGGTGGTATCAATCAGGTGCATATCCTGTTCAATCTTTAAATTATACCTATAATGAATTGGCTTCTGCCGAAAAGGACGCATTGATATTTACTGATGTTAATTGGACGCTGTTTGGAAGTTATCTGCTTCAATATGGAAAGGGATTGTTTAATGATAAGAAAGTAATCCTTTCAGGTTTAATCCTTCCTTCATTTTCTATGAACAGGCTTACGGAGGAATTAGGTATACCGGAGTTCAAAGATACTGACCCGGAATTTTATAAAAGTAAAACTCCTACGGCAACATTTGCAAATGAAATCAAAAAACGTATAGAGCATATTGCCAAATATACCAACCGTCCCATTTATATCTCTGTCTCAACCAACGAAGCTGTGAAAGATCTGCTGAAAGACCATTTATATACTGAAGGTCTGTTAATGAGATATTCTGCCAAACCTTATGATAATCTGGCTATCATGCGTCGCAATTATGAGAATACTTATCTGTTAGATTACTTATACGAGTCTTTTTATCCTGAGACGTTGACGAATGTTTGTCTTGATTTGAAAGGAGTAAAAATGCTTAGCATATATTATGTACCGGCTTTCAAGTCCCTTCTCCAGTTTTATAAGGAATCAGGTGATGTGACTCATTATGATAAGCTTCATGCTTTATTGGAATCTATCATTAAGAAAGCGGATTATTACAATGAGGAAGTACGTGAACGGTATCTTAAAAGTATTAATTTCTAATCGTTCTTCTCATAAAGACTATGAAAAGACTTATATATATATTATTCCTCTTGATAGGTTTTGAGCAGGCTTTGTTTGCCCAGAAAATAGACACCTTGAGAACTGAACGTCTTGAGCTACGTTTGGAACCCGATTTGGTAGGCTTTATTCCTTGTGGAAAAGAATGGTTTCAAGTTCAAAAAGATGCATGGAAGTTAGAAATCGATAAAGATGTGAGAAATGAAAAAGCGTGGGAGAATTACTATCTTGCGTGCAAAGGAATTTGGGATGAAGACACATTGCTATGGAAGAAAGAACAGCCTCGTTTACTTAAGAAAATGAAAAAGTACATTCCTGATACACGGGTGTATTATAAAGTATTGGATGATGAGGTTATGATTTCTGACAAGGAAAAAAGAGAGGCAATCAAGGAGAAGATTGTTTATTTGAGACGGGATTGTGAAAGGGATTACAGAGATGATATGTGGTATTATCAACGGCATGGACAGATAGATAAGGTGAGGGAAATAGCACGCGAATGGTTTGACAGCGGATTATATTCACGAAGTATCCTGACTTATTATTATAATGAATTTGTAGGGCTGAAAAGGAATGCTATTCTTGCGGGAACCGGTCCCGAATGGGCCTACAGCGTATTGCTTCAGTATGGAGCAGGGTTGTTCAAGGATGTGGAAGTAGTAGATTTAAGTGAGTTAATGAATCCGAAGGAAGAGAGCGACTTTTGGAAGACAAAAGGAATAGATGTAAATACCTTTCCCGACCGGGAAAAGGTAAAATGTCCCGGTGCATGGTATTTTGCGGAGAAAGAGCAGCGTCCTGTATATATTTCTCAATATTCTGCAAGTAGACAAGATGTAGTGGAAATGAAAGACTTCCTCTACTCTGAAGGATTGGTATTCAGATATTCCTTAAAACCATATGATAATATGGCTATTTTAAGAAGAAATTATGAACAGGTTTATTTGCTTGATTATTTACAGTCTCCTATTATTACGGATATTTCACGTGGTGAAGCTTCCTATGTTCTTTCTTTTCTTCCCCTTTTGCAATTCTATCATACGAGTGGAGACAAGAATCAATATTTGAGACTGAAGAAGTTATTATTAGATATTGTGGATCGTATGGATGATGGGTATTTTGTCAATAAGTCTTGGGTAGATGCAAAGACTGCCGAACATTTGAAGTTGTTTAATAGAATTTTTGATCATGTAAGAGATATGGAGAAAAAAGGACCAACTTCTGTTATAGTTCGTTCATTTAAGGAAGAGCACCGGAAAGAATATCAACAATTAATAGAAATGGTAGAGCCATGATGCTATTCACTTCTTTCAGCCACGACGAAACAGACGAACAGCTAATGGAACGTTTTGCATTCAGGAACAATGAGAAAGCATTCGAAGAGCTTTACTGCCGTTATGCTCCCCGATTTAAAGGTTTCTTTATGCGGATGCTGTCGGCAGACGGAGCGTTGGCGGATGATTTTCTGCAAGAGTTGTTTCTTCGCGTCTATGAGGCAAGAGGCAGTTATCAGCATGGAAAACAGTTCTCTACATGGGCGTTTGCGATGGCGTATAATCTTTGCAAAAATGAGTACCGTCATCGTGATATAGTAGACGAGTATCGTTTACAACAATCATATACCAATGAAGAAGATAGCTATTCCTCGCTTGAGTTTGAAGCGGCACATGATCGTCAGGTTTTCGACCGGCAGTTGAAGAAAGTACTTGCAGGGTTGACAGATGAACAACGGGCAGCATATACGCTGCGCTATGAAGAAGAGCTTCCGGTACAGGAGATTGCGCAAATCCTGTGTTGTCCGGAAGGTACGGTAAAGTCTCGCTTATATTATACTTTGAAAGTATTGCAGCGTTCTTTATCAGATTATAACCCCCAAAAATAGATGAATATGAAAAGTGATGATTTAGAAAGACTGGAAGAGTCTCAGGAAATGCAACAGTTGATTCATGCTGCTAAAGAGCAATATGAACAGGAAAAGTCTGTTCACCCTCCTGTTTCTTATGCTGCTTTTGCCCAGAAGCTCAGAGAGAGACAGAAGGACGGAAAGATGAAAGCGAAGCAGGAACTGCCCGAAAGGGAAACTTTTGAAGTGAAAGGTGGAAAGCGCTCGGGAATTTCTCCCTGGTGGCTGGTGGCCGCGTGTTTGTTGGGTGGAATAATAGGCTATGGGATTTCGACTACTTCAGATAGGCAGGAAGCTGGTTTGGAGAGACTCGCTGTAGCAGATACGGTGATTGTCGTACGTGAACGGGTGGATACTGTCTATCGGGAGGTGAAAGTTCCGTCTCAGCCTTTGGTAACTTCACGGTCAATGGTAAAGTCTCAAAGTACGGGACTTCCGAAGGAACATGTTAAGCAGAGTAGGAAAGCTGTGCAGAAAGCGGACCCTGCTTTTATCTCTATTGAGTTCTTGCAACAGCAACAAAATCTGCCGGACCCGAATAGTGAGTGTTATGCTGCAAACGGGATGACTGTTGCAGAAGGTAATTATCCGTTCCATTTATTGGCAACAGTTCCATGTAAGTAGCACTTTGTTGTTGCGGATGCCAGCTTACGTATATCTTTTTGCGAAAAAACATCGTTTGTATTTGCAACGCAAATACAAACGATGAATGATAGTATGAACGACAGACGTTTCATGCCTTATCTGGCATACTCCGCCCAATTCGTATTCTTCATATCCCCGCTCTTGGCCAGTTCGGCGTGCATACCGAGTGCGGCCTGGATAGCGTGTGGAGTCTGTGCTTTGCCACCGGCCAGTTTGAGATAATCCCAGAGAAGCTGTTTGTAGTCGGGATGCGCACAGTTTTCGATGATGGCTTCTGCACGTTCCTTCGGGCTCTTGCCACGCAGGTCGGCTACACCTTGCTCGGTGATAATGATATTCACGGAATGTTCGCTGTGGTCGAGGTGAGAAACCATCGGGACGATAGCGCTGATCTTACCTTCTTTGGCAACAGACGGACAAGTGAAGATAGAGATATAAGCATTGCGGGTGAAGTCTCCCGAACCACCGATACCGTTCATCATCTTCGTTCCACCGATATGAGTAGAGTTTACGTTACCGTACAAGTCCACTTCGATAGCTGTATTGATAGAGATAATACCCAGTCGGCGAACCACTTCCGGATTGTTTGAGATTTCCGACGGGCGGAGAACCAGCTTGTCGCGGAAGAAATCCATATCGTTGTAAATACCTTCCAGGCAGTCGTTGGTAACAGTCAGTGAGCAGGCACTACCGAATTTGATGCGTCCTTCACGGATCAGACCGATGACGGAGTTCTGGATAACTTCGGTGTACATTTCGAATGCGGGAATCGTCTTGTCACGTCCCAGTGCACCGAGTACGGCGTTAGCGATATTTCCTACGCCTGATTGCAGCGGAAGGAAAGTAGACGGAATGATGCCACGCTTCATGTCGGCAGCGAGGAAGTCGGCAACGTTCTGACCGATCTTGTCAGTCAACGGATCAGCAGCGGCAAAAGAGCGTGCTTCGTCCGGCCAGTTGGTTTCCACTACGCCTACGATCTTTTTCGGGTCTACCTGAATATAAGGCAATCCGATGCGGTCACTTGGCTTGTAGATGGGGATTTCGCGGCGGTAAGGCGGGTCGAGCGGTTCGTACACGTCGTGCAGACCCATGCAGGATTTGCTGTGTGCGGCGTTCAACTCAACGATGATCTGATCCGCCAGGCGGCAGATAGTCGGAGAAATACCACCGGCAGCGGTCAGATAAATCTTTCCGTCCGGAGTCACTTCGCAGGCTTCGATGATGGCTACGTTCACTTTGCCCATGAAGCCATAACGCACTTCCTGTGCCATTTGTGACAGATGGATGTCGTTGTAGGCAATTTCACCGTTATTCACAGCTTTGCGGAAGTCGGAGTTGGTGGTATAAGGGGCGCGGTAGCGGATGGCCTTTGCACGAGACATGACGCCGTCGCAAGATTCTCCGGTAGAAGCACCTGTAAAAATTCCTACTTGAAATGGATTGCCTTTGGCATGTTCCGCTTCTGCAATTTTTGCAAGTTCAGCTGTAACAGCCTTTGCAGTTCCGGCGGGAGTAAATCCGCTCAGACCGATGTTGTAGCCATGTTTGATCAGGCTTGCAGCTTCTGCTGCCGAAATACGATTGAATGACATAAATAGTATAATTTCGCGTTAAATGCGGTTGATATTTGTTGGTTAATACTTATCACTTAATACTTTCGCTGCAGGATTTCTCCCCAGATAATAGCGCGGCGGGCTTCTTCTACGGAATGGATGGAGAAGTCTTGGTCGCTGTCAGGTTCCGGATGGTTATAGTGGGAACCTTGCTTCGCGTTTCGTTTATCTTGTGCGGAACTGTTTGCTATGGAGGCAGCTACAGATACTTCTTCTTTTTGCTTTTTCTTTGGCGCCGGTGTCGGCATCTTCTTTGATGTCGGCGTCGGCTTGGGAGCCGGTTGTTCTATGGGTATGGGCTGGAGCAGTTCGTCCATAGTCCTGCTGCCTCTCCCCCAGAATTCGGGTATGGGAATAGCATCAGGATCTACTTCGACCGGAGACGGTGCAGGCGGGACGGGGCGTTTATTCTGAGCCTTTTTCGACTTGTTGTTCTTGCTCACCTCTTTGAATATTCCCACAAGAATGACACCTGCTATCAGGAGAAATTTCAAAAAATCTTCCATTCTGTTTCACTTCTAAATAGTTAATCTGCCAAAGTTACACATTATATCTGGTTTGAGCTAACATTTTGTTATGAAAAAAGGGCAGCTTCACAGCTCCCCTTAATTTTTTTAACCTAAACCTT
>ERZ1673753.936-NODE-936-length-30839-cov-6.776117_pt1 | contig 30839 bp, 28 predicted proteins | sample MGYA00580201_ERZ1673753 | MGnify/ENA primary metagenome ERZ1673753 (study PRJEB41218, sample SAMN15661747) | gut metagenome | host: Homo sapiens | place: Canada: London | collected 2015-08-20/2019-03-30 | study: EMG produced TPA metagenomics assembly of... | reverse complement strand
ATATAACTTATGGTGAAATTTATCTGGATATAGAAATAGATGAGAGAGAGGAAATTTCATTTCGGGTAAATGCCGGAATGGTTAAGGTAGAATGGGGAGATGGAGAAGAGAGTGAAACAAAAAAGCAGGCGGAATGTTTCAGGCATTTTTATAAAGGGGGAGGAATCTATCATCTTATTATTCAAGGAGAGAAGATTGTAGATTTGGACATAAAGAAATGCCGGATTATTCGTTTAGAAGTAAATCATTGTCCTACCCTAGAGTTTATAGATTGTTCGGAAAATTTGTTAAGGGAGTTGGATGTGCGGGGATGCAGAAAATTATATGAATTAGATTGTTCTCATAATCGATTGGGAGAACTGAAATTGGGGCGGTATAAAAAGTTGTTTCACCTGTCTTGTGCCTGGAATAATTTGGAATATTTGGAGTTAAGTGGTTGTCGGGAACTGGTGGATTTATTTTGTAAATATAATAGTATTCATCACCTGGACGTCAGTAAATGTAAAAAGTTACGTTCTGTAAACATTGGAAATAATGCTTTGGATATATCGGCATTACGGCATTTTGTGGATTCATTGGCAATCCCTCCGCATAGGGAAAAAGGATTTGTGGTTATCCGCAACAATATGATTCCTAATTCCGACAGTACCCTTGAATTGAAAAGGGGATGGTATGAAATATGATTCGGTCTGAAAATCTATCTGAATAATACGGGTAAAATAGTTTTGTAAAAATTTTAACAAGCCAACTAATTAAAAAAATTAATTAGCTTGTTTATTAAATTATTTTCCTGATAGAATTGAATAATTTTTGATCAGTAAACTGCCGGCGGAAATGGAGTATTCATTCCCGGAAAAACAGATTATTTTACCAGGTTTAAGGTATCAGTAGCGATAACGAGCTCTTCGTCCGTAGTCACTGTCATTACCAAGGTTCTGGAAGAAGCTGCTGAAATAATTCTGTCCACTCCCCTGGCATCCTGATTTACCGATTCGTCAAATTCCACTCCCAGGTATTCTAATCCGGTGCAAACGGAATGTCTGACTCTTTCGTCATTTTCTCCTATTCCTCCTGTAAAAATGATCAGGTCTACTCCGTTTAATACAGCGGCATAAGCTCCGATATATTTTTTTACATTATAAGAAAATACGTCCAAAGCTAATTCGGCTCTGTTGTTTCCGGCATCTGCGGCGGCTGTCAATTCCCGGAAATCCGAAGATACTCCGGAAATTCCGAAAACTCCGGATTCTTTGTTTGTCAGGCGTACCGCCTCCTGGGAGGTATATCCTTTTTTGTCACAAATATAGAGGAGGGCTCCTGTGTCTAAATCCCCGCAACGGGTTCCCATAACTAATCCGGCAACCGGCGTAAAGCCCATGGATGTATCCACTGATTTCCCTTTATCGATAGCTGTTATCGAAGCGCCGTTACCCAAATGGCAAGTGATAATTTTCTTTTCAGTGATATCCCAGCCTAATATTTGGCAAGCCTTTTCTGCTACAAATTTGTGAGAAGTTCCATGAAAACCGTATCTTCTTACACTGTACTTCTCGTAATATTCATACGGAATACCGTAAATAAAAGCTTTTGGCGGGAGAGTCTGATGGAAAGAAGTATCGAATACAGCCACCTGAGGCACTGTAGGAAGCAAACGTTCCATGGTTTCAATCCCCTTCAAATGGGCTGGATTGTGCAGGGGAGCGATTTCACTGCACGCTTTGATTTTCCTTTTTACATCCTCGTCAATCAATACACTTTGGGAAAAATATTCACCTCCGTGAGCGATACGATGTCCCACAGCAAATATTTCTTCTAAAGAAACAATGACACCGTGAGTTTTATCCGTCAATGCTTTTAGGATCAGATCCATACCATCTACATGGTCCGGAATCGGTTTTTCCAATACGTATTTGTCTTTTCCGTTGGGTTTATGAGTAAAAGACCCCATCGGAAGTCCAATTTTTTCAACTATACCTTTTGCCAGTAAAACAGGCTGGGCTTCCATATTTAATAATTGATACTTTATGGAAGAACTCCCGCAATTTAAAACTAATATATTCATATTTAGCGAATTATTGAAACAGAGCCGAACAGTCAAATTTTCGGCTCCACCGGGTTCATTTATTATTTTGCCAGGCCTGCAGCCTGATTAGCTGTGATAGCTACCATATTAATGATATCGTTTACAGAACACCCCCGTGACAAATCGTTGATCGGAGCTGCCATTCCCTGTAATACCGGACCAACGGCTTCTATACCGGCAATCCGTTGTACAAGTTTGTAACTGATGTTACCTACTTCCAGGGTAGGGAATATTAATACATTTGCTTTTCCTGCCACCGGACTACCGGGAGCTTTCAGATTACCTACGGATGGGACCAGAGCAGCATCTGCTTGTAATTCCCCGTCAATCAGAACGTCAGGAGCCATTTTCTGTGCCAGTTCGGTCGCTTTTACCACTTTATCTACCAATTCATTTTTAGCGGATCCTTTTGTAGAGAAACTCAACATGGCCACCCTTGGTTCAATTTTAGCTATATTCCGGGCTGTGCGGGCTGTAACAACAGCAATTTCGGCTAATTCTTCCGCCGTCGGGTTGGGATGAACCGCGCAATCAGCAACGACCAGTAAACCGTTTTCTCCGAATTCAGGTTTGTTGGTCAATAACATAAAAGCTCCCGAAACCACAGAGATACCCGGTTCTGTCTTTACAATCTGGAAAGCCGGACGTAAAACATCCCCTGTTGCATTGATTGCCCCGGCTACCTCACCGTCAGCATCTCCGCTTTTTATCATGAGAGTAGCGAGATAGAGCGGGTCAGTTACCAATTTTAAAGCTTGTTCTTTTGTCATCCCCTTACTCTTGCGCAATTCTACTAGCAAGTCCGCATAAGTTTCTTTTTTAGCATGGGAAGCCGGATCAATGGTAGTGGCTTTCGTGATATTTTTTAAACCCAGTTTTTCTGCCTGTTCCCGGATTTCTTCCGGTTTACCCAACAGAATGAGCTGAGCGATTCCTTCGGATAAAATAACTTCAGCAGCTTTCAGGGTACGTTCTTCAGTTCCTTCCGGAAGTACGATTCTTTTGCTGTACTTTTTAGCGTTTGATTTGATTTGATCTAAGAGTTCCATATCGTGTGCATTTAATATTAATTTCAAAAGAAAAGTTGTCCCTCTTCCCGGAACAACCCCACGTTCTAAACGGATTTATTTTTAGTATTTACAAAAGACTGAAGAACGGATTACCATCTTACTCCTTCATTTCTGCTTTTCTCTAAAGCGAAACAAATTTATATAAAAAAATTAAATTAACAGAAGTTTATTTCTGAATTTCTAAAAGTTCTGTCATTCCGGACAATTTGACACGAATCGTATTTCAGTTTTCCAATTTAAAGCGCAGGCGCAGGACGCCGTTTTCATAATTTGTACTTATGATTTTAAAATTTCCGATTTCTGACGTATTACCGACATGTTGCCCGATACAGGCACATATATCGTAATCACCTATTTTTACAATGCGCAGCGTTTCACTGGCTTCCTGCGGTAATTTACTCAAATCTACGCATTCCGGAACCCGGGCACGGCTTACAAATTCAATATGTACCGGTAAATGCATCCGGATCACTTCATTTACCTGCTCTTCAATCAGCTGAATTTGCCCGGGAGTGGGAGCTGTATCTAAAAGATAATCGCATTTTGATTTTTTCCGTTCAATATGTGCATTGCGGGAACGGGGACAGCCGAATAAGCGTATCATCGTCTGATTGAGGATATGTTCGGCCGTATGCATGGGCGGATACTCCTGTTTATTATGGGTATTTAAAATATTTTCTTCCATAGTGTGCTGATAAATTTTTATTTTTAATGGTCAAACATTCTTTAGAATCATTTAGGATTTGTTTTTCCAGTTCCGGTAAAGCAAAGTATCGTCGGTGTCCGGTCTGAAATAACCGAACCTTTTTTCTGTTGTTATCAGATGATTTGCCTCTAGCTGACAGGAATAAGAACAGAATAAACAGATAAAAATGATTTTAATCCATTTGTGTTTATTGATCTTATTCTGATCACTTATTCGTTTAGTTCTTGTCCGGAATATATCTTTATTTTGTGTAAAAATAATCTATATTTTAACAGTATACAAATTTCAGTTTACTCAAATCTTTAAAGAATTCCTCTTTTAATTGTTTTGAGCCATTTTCCTTTAGCAAAAGAATAAGGCAAACGGGAATCATTCTTTTTTCGGACAGACGGATTTTACAGGCTATGCAAATATCGGTACGAAATATTCAGAAGAGTAAAATAGTGAAAGCTGGTACCGATACGTTTTTTCCTTCCGGATGCAGAGATGATTCCATTAATTCGGCTTGTTAAATTGGGGGAATATTGTTTTTTAATTACCTTTGGCTTCCGAAAGAAGAATAAAAACCGGTAAACAGGTTTAAAGTCTAATTGATTTTGTTTAAATAAAACTGTTATTTATGAAACTATTAGAAGGAAAGACTGCTCTTATTACAGGTGCCTCCAGGGGGATCGGTAAAGCAGTAGCATTGGCATTTGCTAAACAAGGTGCTAATGTTGCATTCACAGATTTACGATACGACGAAGGAGCACAGGCTACAGAAAAGGAAATTGCTGATTGTGGCGTGAAAGCAAAAATGTATGCTTCCAATGCTGCGGATTTTGCTGCAACTGCTGCAACTGTCGAAGAAGTTGTCAAAGAATTCGGAAGAATTGATATTTTAGTGAATAATGCCGGTATTACCAAGGACACTTTGTTGATGAGGATGACTGAAGAACAGTGGGATGCCGTCATTAATGTAAATTTGAAATCCGTATTCAATTTTACTAAAACTGTTTCTGCAGTAATGCTGAAGCAAAAATACGGTTCCATTATCAGTATGAGTTCCGTAGTCGGGGTAAGCGGAAATGCCGGCCAGGCTAATTATGCCGCTTCCAAAGCTGGTATTATCGGTTTTACAAAAAGCGTAGCTAAAGAATTGGGTTCCCGGAATATCCGGGCAAATGCTGTGGCTCCAGGCTTTATTATTACTGATATGACGGCCCAACTGCCTGAAGAGGTAAGAAAAGAATGGGCTGCCAAAATTCCGTTGAGAAGAGGAGGTACACCGGAGGACATTGCAGACGTATGTTTGTTCCTGGCTTCTGATTTGTCCAGGTATGTCACCGGACAGGTGATACATGTATGCGGAGGAATGAATATGTAATTTGTTTCCGACGGAACTATCTCAAAAGTGGATTGTGAATTGTTTTTAAATAAAAACAGCTTCTGCTTTTGAGATTTTTTTTATTTGAAAAAGGAATAAATTCAACGGACTGAGAATACCCCTGCCACCGGGAGAGTGCTATGTAATTTTTCATACGGGACGAATAAGGCGAACAAAAATTAGTGATAAATGATGCGGTGTTACTATGGTGTTGAAAACCGAACGGCTGGAGATAACGCTTTTAACTCCAAGCCAATTAAAACTATGGATTGAGGATATACCTGCACTTAATAAAGAATTGAACTGCACTTATAAGGGAGAGCCTATGGAAGGCTTTTTCCTTGAAATAGTAAAAAAGCAGCTCAGAAAAGCACAAACTCATCCCACAAATTACTTGTTTTATAGCTTTTTTTTCCTGATTCGCAAAACGGATAGAGTCGTTGTCGGTTCAGCTGATTTTAAAAATCTGCCAAACAAAAACGGGGAAGTTGAGATCGGTTATGGTTTGGGTAAAACGTTTGAACATAAGGGCTACATGACAGAAGCTGTAAAAGCCATATGTGAATTTGCCGTAATGCAGAGCAACGTTTTCAATGTCATTGCAGAAACCGAAGCAGAAGGTTTTGCCTCTCAAAGAATTTTGGAGCGTTGCGGCTTTAAAAAGTATAAGCAGGCCGAAACGATCTGGTGGAGGTTATGAGAATCTTGCTGTTTGCTTTTTCTGCCGGCCCGGAATCCGAGAAGAGAGCTTGTTTTATTTCTTTCGTTTTATTCTCATTTTGCTTTCCGCATAAACTTTTAACTATAACCTTTTTATACTGAATCGCTCTATCTTTCAGTTTTTATCCCTATATTTGTTTCGTATAGTCTTTTAAACAGGGGGAAGAAGGAGAAAAGGGATTTTTATATACTATTGAAATTCCTGGAAAAAAGGTCTCTTTATCTGTAAAACTTTAACTTGAAGATATGCATAAAATAACTTCTGTTCGCTTTGTCCGCCGTTTTTTTTACGGCTTTATATTATTTTTTACAGGGATGTGTTGTGCATGTAGTAGTTATCGAACATTTGAGGTCGAAATATTATCGCCGGCTAAAATTACGCTTCCTGAAGGAGGGAAGATTGGTTTTTTGGACCGGCAGGTAAGCCGGACTGCAGACACTGCTTTTGTATTATATAATTATCCTGGCATTTTTCCCCTCGAATTGTCCGTTTTATTTTTTTCCGGCCTTCAGGATGCTTATAAAGATATACAGGAAGGAGATACCATTCCGGGACTTTTCGATAAATTCCGGACATATTTACCGGCTCAGGATGCTATTCCGGATCCTTTGGGAAAAGAAAAAGTCAGAAATATATGTAAGACCTATCAATTGGATTATCTGGTCGTTTTAGAATTGTATGCCTATAGTGTAAATATGGATTCCCTCAAAGTACGTAACAGATATGTTGTCCGGTTGTATTCCCCTCTGGAAGAGAAGCCATTGGATACTGTGATAATGGGTGAGGACTTGTCCGCTTTTTTAAATGACGATTACGATTTTGTCGCCTATATCCGCGACAAAGCCTGGGAAACCGGATTTACATATGCCCATCGGATTATGCCTTATTGGAATCCGGTGGAACGAAGAATTTATAACGGACAAAAGGTGTTGAGGATGGGAGATATTTTATTGCAGCAAAATAATGCAGAAGAAGCCAGAAGACTTTGGGAAGCTGCTACCCGTTTGTCACCCGGAATCGCTATAAAAGCTTATATAAATCTGGCGTGGTTGTCAGAAAATGCAGGGGATTTTTCCGCAGCACTTGAGACCCTGCAGAAAGCTCAACAGCTAGCTTTATCAGAAAAGATTGCTGCAAAGGACAAAATGTATCTGGATGAATATGCCAAAGTTTTGAAAAAAAGATTGCAAAATTTAAAAGTGATCGAAAACCAGCTGCATTAATTCTTTGGCTGCGGATTCAGAAATAAATAAACCGGACAATGTCAAAATTGAATATATACAAGGCGTCTGCCGGTTCAGGTAAGACGTTTGCCTTAACGCTGGAGTATTTTAAAATTATTTTTTCCTCTCCTCAGGAATTTAAGAACATACTGGCTGTTACTTTTACCAATAAGGCAACGGAGGAAATGAAAACCCGTATAATCGGGGAGTTGCATCTGTTGGCAGAAGGGGAGAAAAGCAGTTACGGCCCTTTACTGCAACAGGAATTCGGATATACAGAAGAACAGCTGAAGAATAAGGCTATCGTTTTACGTACCCTTTTACTACACGATTACGGACGAATAGCAGTAACCACCATCGATCGTTTTTTTCAGAGGATAATCAAATCATTTACCCGCGAGCTGGGAATATTTCCCGGTTATAATGTAGAACTGGACACGGATTTTATTCTGGCACAAGCGACAGATAAAATTATGGTTCAGTTAAAAAAAGACGGAGATCTGCGCAAATGGGTAAGCGAATTGATGGAGACAAATGTAGATGAAGGGAAATCATGGAGTATTAAAGCTAAAATTGCCGATTTGGGAGAGGAGCTTTTTAAAGAAAATTACATGCTCTTTGATAGAAAAGTATTGGATAAATTCAACGATAAAAGTTTTTTGAAAGCCTATCAGCGTTTTCTGCAAAATATTGTGCATACGTATGAAAAAGAATTGACCGGTATTAGTCAAAAAGCAATCGGTATTATTGAGGAAAATCAACTGGAACTGAGAGATTTCCGGAACGGGAAAACGGGATGTGTATCTCATTTTTATAAAATCCGGGAGAAAAAGTTCGACGAATTGACTCAAACTGTCAGAGAAGGTATAGACAATATAGGGTATTGGTATTCAAAAACCTGCAAATCTGAAGTTAAAGAAAAAATTGAACTTATTTTTCCGCAACTTAATCCTTTATTAGGACATTGTGTCCGCCTCTATGACAGTCATTGCAAATGTTATTTATCTGCCCGGCATTTATTAGCCAATCTCTATCAATTAGGGATTCTGAACGATCTTTACCGGAAAGTAAGAGAATATTGTGAAGAAAAAAATCTGATGTTATTGAGTGATACGACCTTTATTCTCAATACGCTGATAGAAGGGAATGATACTTCTTTTTTATTTGAAAAAGTAGGAAATTATTACAAACATCTGATGATAGATGAATTTCAGGATACTTCTTCCATGCAATGGCGAAATTTTCGTCCTATAGTGGTAAATTGCCTGTCAGAAGGAAATAAAGCTTTGATCGTAGGGGACGTGAAACAAAGTATTTATCGTTGGAGAAATGGAGACTGGAGTCTGCTTGCCGGAGGTGTTGAAAAAGAATTCCGGCAATTGGGTACGAAGAATATAGTATTGCAAAACAATTGGCGGAGTACGCGTGAAATTGTCGATTTCAATAACCTGTTTTTTCAGGAAGCTTCGGTAGAACTAAAAAACATATATGACGAATCTGCAGGGGAGGAGAATCCCTGGTCTGCTTCTATTGAAGCGGCTTATGAAAAAGGAGAGCAGAAAGTTCGGAATAAACGGAATGGATATGTAGATATTTTCTTCGGTCCCTCCAAAAAGGAAGAAAATTGTAATGAGGAGATTATGGGTTCTGTAGTGGATATTCTGCTGGATATCTTAGACAGAGGAGGACAGTCAAGGGATATCGTCATTTTGGTTAGAAGTGGAAAAGAGGGAGCTTTTGTCGCCCGGTATTTGATGGAGTACAATAAAACGTCTTTACGGAAAATAAATTTTATCTCGAATGATTCCCTTTATGTCTGGACTTCTCCTTATGTAAAATTCTTAATATCCGTATTGCGCTATATTGTAGAGCCTTTCGATCCTGTAAATAAAGCAAATCTCCTGTATTTTTACTACTCATTTGTCAAAATTCAACCGGAAGAGGAACTGGATCGTATTTTTAAAGCGGTAGAGGAAGATAATTTATTTCATTTTTTACAAACGGATTTCGATATCAATACGGGTAAAATAATGTCCTATTCTCTTTATGAAACGGTCGAAGCCATAATTGATAAATTTTCTCTAAAGAATAGGAGAGAAGAAATTCCTTATTTAATCGCTTTTCAGGATATTGTATTTGACTATGAAGCGAATAATTCCAACAATATAAATTTATTCCTGGAATGGTGGGAAAAAGAACAGGCAAAGAGAGTATTGACGACTTCGGAGGAATCGAATGCTGTCCGTATACTGACCATACACAAATCCAAAGGACTGGAATTTGAATATGTAATACTTCCTTTTTGCAGCTGGGAGCTCGATAGTACGCGGCCAGTCAGGAGAATTTGGTGTACAAATCACGAGAAAGGATTTGATATACTGGAATATGCTCCTTTAAATTATTCTTCGAAACTGGCAGATACCTTTTTTAAAGAAAGTTATTTTGACGAGCATTTGAAAGCGTTTGTAGACAATCTTAATTTGTTATATGTGGCATTGACACGTGCCAAAAAAGAACTTTATGTCCGTCCTTATACACCTAAAATCAACAAAGACGGAAGTGTATCCCTTGCAGATATAGGCGCTTTTATTTACCGGGTACTGGGAAAGTTGAAAGAAAATCAAAATCCTTTTTTCTTTCAGGACGGAAGTATAAATGTCCGGTATGGTAAGAAAGAAAGAATTGCTGAGAAAGGAAAGGAAAGCAAACCTCTGAGCTTGGAAAATTATCCGGTATACGATCCGGAAGAAAGAATTTGTGTAAAATATAAATTTATAGATTATACTTCCCCCGAACGTCCGGAATTATTGCCGGTAGATGAGGGAAAATTGTTGCACGAGATTTTTAAATCTATTCAGTATAGCGGGGATGTGGAAAAAGCTGTCAAAGAAGCTTATCTTTCCGGATTTATTTTGAAAAAGGAAAGAGAGGTATTTTGTCAGAAGATCCGTTCTTACATCGACAAACCGGAGGTAAAAGAATGGTTTGATCCCAAATATAAAGTGATAAACGAACGGAACATTCTTTTTCATTCGGGTTCCCGTTTAAGGCCGGACCGTGTTCTTTTAGACGGAAATACGGTGTATGTAATTGATTATAAATTCGGAATAAAAGAGGATAAGAGCTATCTCCAGCAAATTCATTATTATTGTTCTGCTTTACGGCAGATGGGTTATAAAAAAGTGAAGGGATATATCTGGTATGTAAATCTGGAGAAAATAGTGGAAACAGCGTAAAAGGAAAGAGGACGAAATAAGTGATTTCTATCGCTCTTTCCCTTTTAATAAGATCAATATTTTCTTTCAGAACGGAAGCCCCGGTTATTAAAATTACCCCGGTTATTATTATTTCTCGGACGGTCTGTTCTCGGTTTGGCAACATTTACATTGATTACTTTACCGTCGTATTCTACCTGATTTAATTCGTCGATGGCTTTCTGTCCTTCTATATCATCCGGCATTTCAACAAATCCGAAACCTCTGGATCTGCCACTTTCTCTATCCATAATTACTTTTGCTGAAGAGATTTCTCCATATTCTCCGAATAAATCTCTTAAATCGCTGTCATTTACAGCATAACTCAAATTTGAAACATAAATGTTCATTTCACTAAAAAATTTTGATTAATAAAAATATAGATGAGTTTGAAAGCTAGAAGGAAAGTCTGCTTAACGATACATTAAAAATGAAGGCAAGAACTTTAATACAAACTAATTCAATTCTCAAATACACCACAAAGGTAGGATAATAATGGGGAATAAAAAAAATTCTGCTTTATTATTAATCAAAATTATTTAAAAATAAAAAAGAAAATATTTAAAACCGGAATATTCTTTCACCATAGCCTGTATTTCGACTTTTCAAGCCGGTATAAAAAAGTATTTGTTTTTTTTCTTTGATTTTTGATTACAATTCGCAACTTTTGTAATCAAATTAATTTAATTTTTAAACAACAGCGAAGATATGGCTTATAAAATTTTAGCGATTAATCCGGGGTCAACTTCGACCAAGATCGCGATTTTTGAAGACGAACAACAGGTTTTTGTTAAGACGATCCGTCATTCTGCAGCGGAAATCGGGAGTTTTTCCACTATTGCTTCTCAGTTCAGTTACCGTAAAGATATTATTCTTTCTACTTTAAAAGAAGCCGGTATTGCTCTTACAGAAATCAATGCAATCGTTGGAAGGGGAGGACTAATTAAACCGATCGAGTCCGGAATTTACGAAGTAAATGCTGAAATGATACGGGATTTAGAAGTCCCTGTAATGGGAGAACATGCATCGAATCTGGGAGGATTAATAGCGCACGACATAGCTCAAAGTTTACAAAACGGGGCCAAAGCTTATATTGCAGACCCTGTAGTTGTAGACGAACTACAGCCTCTTGCCCGTCTTAGCGGACATCCTCTTTTACCGAGAGTTTCCATTTTTCACGCTTTAAATCAAAAAGCCATTGCCCGTACTTACGCTGCGGAAGTGGGCAAAAAATATGAAGAGTTAAATCTGATTGTCGCCCATATGGGAGGAGGAATTTCTGTCAGTGCCCATTGTAAAGGAAAAGTGATTGATACTAATAATGCATTGGATGGGGACGGTCCTTTTTCTCCGGAACGTTCCGGAGGACTTCCAACAGGAGCGTTGGTTGAATTGTGCTATAGCGGTAAATCCAAAGGGGAAGTAAAGAAAATATTGAAAGGAGAAGGGGGTGTAGTAGCTTATTTGGGGACCAATGATATGCGAATGGTAGAGGAAAAAGCCGTTACGGATGCCCGTTATGCTATGATTCAGGAAGGAATGTGTTATCAGGTAGCCAAAGAAATAGGCGCTATGGCTGCTGTATTGAAAGGGAAGGTAGATGCGGTCCTGCTCACGGGAGGCATTGCATACGGAAAGCCTGTGACCGATTATATTACAGATATGATCCAGTTTATAGCTCCCGTAAAGATTTATCCCGGGGAAGACGAAATGCGGGCTCTGGCCTTAAACGGCTTGATGGTGCTCAGGGGACAATTACATTCTAAATTATACAAATAAATCCATTCAAAAGTTCAAATGTCCGGAAAGAGTTATTTCTGCAGGAACATTTGAACTTTTGTCATTTGCTGTGAGAAAGGAGATATTTTTTTATTTCCCGGCATAAAGCCGGAAAATAGCGTTCCGGATGCAGTATAGCTTCTGTTGCAGAAGGGGCGTGGGAAACAAGTTCAAAAATCTGATCGAAACCTTTCATTCCGGTTTCAGCAGAACCGCATACAGCCAGCACATTTATTCCTTGTCGTCTGCATATTTTTGCGATTACGCCGGGGATTTTCCCGTAGAGGGATTGCTGGTCGATATGCCCTTCACCTGTAATTACCCATTTAGATTGCGTGAGCAATCGGTTGAAACCGGAATAATGCAGATAGAATTCAGAACCTGAAACCAGTTCAGCATTTAACAGGGCGGCAAAAGCTGCTGCAATTCCTCCGGCCGCACCCCCGTGTTTCAGGCCTGATATTTCTTTCCCTGAACTTTCCGAAAGGAGAGAAGCATATTTTTCAAGTTTGTGGTCCAATAAGCTGATCTGTTCGGCGGATGCACCCTTTTGGGGACCGAATACAGCAGCTGCCCCGCGGGGACCGCATAAAACCGTATCTACATCGCACAAGACAGTAAAAACAATATTTTTAAACTTTTCCTTTAAATAATCGGAATGAATGCTTTCTATTTCAAGGATAGGATTGGAATAGTAATCAGATGATTTAATTTCCTGCAATCCCATTTCCTGCAAAGCTCCGCTGCCGCCGTCAATGCTTGCACTTCCTCCTACACAAAGCCATATCTTACGTACTCCGTTCTCCAGGGCGTGGTTGACTGTCCTGCCGAGTCCTGCCGTATGGGCCTGATATACGTTGTATTCACTTTTGTGTAAAAGTTTTAAACCACATATCGAAGCCAATTCAATGATAGCCAAGTCTCCGGTCCGGTAATAAAAAGTATCGTGAAGGCGTCCGATCGCGTCCTGGGCCTGTATCGGAACAGGGGTCGCTTTCAGATAGGAAGCAAGTATAGCCGCTGTACCGTCCCCTCCATCTCCTGCAGGAAGAGAATACAGCGTATAGCCGGACAATCCGTGAACGAGTTGTGAACAGACTTCAAAAGCATCCAAGCTCCCTTTAAAAGCATTCGGAGCAAGCAGGATTCCGGTATGATTGTCAGAAGTATTCAATTTATTGGGATACTAAAAAACGACGGGGTTCGTAATGTTGCAATTCAAATAAATTCTTTTCCGGCCATTCCGCCACTTTTTTCAAAGCATTCGTAACCATTTGGTTGATATAAGAAGGGAAACGGGGTCCTTTCCAGTTACTGGTATTGGTGATGAATGCCCAAGCGTATCCGTCGGCTTGCTTTTTTAACAAAACACTGGTACCGGAGAGCGTACCGCTTCTCCACCATTCCCCCTTCGGAGTAACATGCATCCAGCCAATGGGAAGAGCATCTGCTGCATAGGTAGTCATTTGGGCTATCGTTTCCGGCCGTAAAATATCCGGTAGAGCAGGGTCTCCGTCGATTGCGGAAAGGAAACGCAGCAATTCACTCGCCGATGTTACCCAGCCTCCGGCCCCGTAAAGACCTGCTATATTGTTTCCTCCGTAATATTTGGGAACAAGTTGCCCGCTTCCGTTACAAGCCGGAATCATCTCAGGAGTAGAAGACTCATAATACCGGACTTCATGCGGCAAACGGTCTTCGTAAAGGTTATTTCCAAGATGCATGTCGTAACAACCGGCCGGTTGCAGAACATGAGTGCGTATATACTCTTCATATTCCATACCGCTTGCTTTTTCAATGACTTTTGTCAATATGCCATATCCGATATTGGAATAAAGAGTAGATGTACCCGGAGCATAATGTAAACGCCGTTTCAATACATATTGAATAACTGTTGTCAAATCTGCAGGAGCAGGAACGTCCATTTTACGGGCAATTTCCAAAGGGGAAAACATAGGATCCCCGTAGGCACCTGAAAAACCTGCCTGGTGACGAAGTAAATGATCAACCGTAATTTTCTTTACCTTTTTATCTTTTATATTCAAAAAAATACTGTCTTTTAAAATCCCTTCCGGACCGAAAACACGGTCGCTTAACTGCAGTTTTCCTTCTTCCTGTAATTTCATGATCCCGACTGCTGTAATGAGTTTGGAAACAGAAGCAATCCGGAAAATATGCTGAACATCTGTCCTGATACCGGCTTCTTCATCAGCATAGCCATAGCCCTTACTGTAAATGAGTTTCCCGTCTTTCATCAAAGCGAAAGAAGCTCCTTTAATCGACCAGGATCGCATGAAACGTTCTATGCTCCGGTCTATTTTTTCACTTTCAGGAAAATCAGAATCCCGGTTGCAAATTACTTTACCAATAGGGAAAATATTTAAGGGAATCTTAAAACGCGCAGCGTTTGTCATGAGTAAAGTGCTGTCATCCCGAAGAGGAGTTCCCCCGGCGAAATTAATCTCCCAGGGTTTGGTAAACAGAATAATAAATATAACGATCGTTAAAACAATATACTTCATTACAAAACTAAATTTCTTATAATTGCTTCCACCGCACGTCTCCAAATGCAAATTATAAGATATGCATAGATATGATTTGCAATATTATAGAAAAGATATTTTAAAAAAAAACTTTTAATCTCAAAAAACACTAAAAAAGCTTATCCAACAGAGCGAAATATAAATCCATAATTTCCCTTAAACGATTGTTCCGGGTATCGAAAATAAACTCGTCCATTTTCCGGACCGGTAAGACCAAAGGAGAAGTACCCGTGATAAAAGCCGACTCGTAATTTCTTAATTCATCATACGGAATCCTTTTTTCCAGAACCGGGATCTGATGTTTATTACAAATATCAAAAACCCTTTTTCTGGCTGTTCCCGGCAAAACGTAAGGAGTCGGAGCCGTATAAAGTACTCCTTCATTAATAAAAAATATATTGGAACGGGATCCTTCAGTGACACACCCGTCTTTATCTTTCAAAATAATCTCGTAAACCCGGTATTTTTGTAAAAGTTGATCCGTCCGTGTACGTAAATCGGTATTGATGTATTTTATTTCCGGATTATTCCGGATTGCTTCACAGGTAATCGTATCTACTCCGTTTCTGTAATTTTCTTCCGTAGGATAATGGTGGGGGATCTGGTACATATACTCATCCCATTTTCCGTCTGAAAGATGCAGCACATATTTTATATTCCCTTCTTCAATATGTTCTGACTGAACCAGGCGGTTCAGTTTGTCCTCAATACAGAGTTCCCGGATATCGATGTCAATATTTGATTTTTTAATGGAATTACTTAATCTTAATAAATTATCCTTTAAGAAGATAGCATGTCCTTTAAAAATACGGATCACTTCGTATATACTAAACCCTTTTTTAAACCGGGATTCTGAAAAATCTGCTTTGTGAATAATCTGATTGTTTACTAAAATCATGGTGTCAATTTTTTACAAAATTACAAAAATGTATCTTCGGATGTTCTCCTGCCTCTGTGAAAGTTTTTCTTTTTCTTATACAAGCTTTTTCAATAATTTGAACTAAATTTGGCTCAGTTATGGAAAATAAAGGGTTGATTGAAAAAACAGAGACTTTTTTGCAGGAAGTCGTTATAGCTGAATTGGGGAAGTTACAGGAAGCCGGACTTTCCTATATGCAGTTTGTATTAATGGGGCAGGCAATAGAGGTGTTAGGAGGATTTCTGGACCAGAAACCGATGAAAGCGAAAGGTCAGGCAGCCAGACGGTTTGCTGCCTGTGTAAAATATTTGTTGGGAGGACGTTATCGTTTATTAAACGAAAACGATTATCTCTATCAGACTTTACGGAACCAGATGACACATACTTTTATTCCCGGAAGCCGGTTACTTTTGCTCAATGAAAGAGAAAATACAGCAGAATATCAGCATCTGGCGCTGAAAGAAGGACGATTGGTGATGATTTCCGGGGTATTCTACAGGGATATTTGCCGTGCCTGTGAAAGACTGCTTTTATTATTGAAAGAAGGACAATTAAAGCCTAAAACTATTGCATTCGGGGATGATGAATAAAAGAATTGTACTGATCGGAGCCGGAAATGTCGCTCATCATTTAGCACCCGCTTTATTGAAAGCCGGGTTAAATCTGTGTCAGATTTATAGCCGTACTCTCGAATCTGCCCGGGAACTGGGCAAAAAAACGGGAATTACCTATACTTCTGATACCTTCGCAGTATATCCCGATGGAAATATTTATATATTTTGTGTAAATGATGATTCTTTATTAACTGTGTACAAGAGCTTAAGGATTAATGAAAATGCATTAGTTTTACACACTTCCGGAAGTGTATCTATCGATATTTTTAGACCTTACGCCCGGAATTACGGGGTTTTGTATCCCCTACAAACTTTTTCCAAAACCAGGAACCTGGATTTTAGGGAGATTCCACTTTGTATTGAGGCTTCGGACCGGGAGGTTTTAAAAACACTGGTTCTGTTGGGCAGTAAACTTTCTTCCAGGGTTTACGAAATCAATTCAGAGAAACGTCAGAAACTTCATTTGGCAGCTGTTTTTGCCAATAATTTTACAAATCATTTGTATCATATTGCAGGGAAAATATTGGAAAAAGAGGATTTGGATTTCAATTTATTGAGACCATTAATTTTTGAAACGGCCCATAAAATCATGCTATTGACTCCCGAAGAAGCGCAGACGGGACCTGGCAGAAGGGGAGATAATACGATCCTGCATTTACATAAGAATATGCTGAAAGACAACCGGAATATGCAATCGATATATGCGTTATTATCGCAATCCATACAGGATGTTTATTCCAAAAAAGAAAAAAAAGAGGAAACCCGGACAGATGCTCCTATGTGGACATTGTGGTAAACTAGAGAGAACAATTAAATATAATAAAATGGCGTTTTTCAAAGAAGAATTAAAAAAAATACGTGCTTTTGTATTCGACGTGGACGGGGTGTTGTCCCGTCAGGAAGTGAGTCTTTCAACAGAAGGGGAACTTATCCGGACTTCCTGTGCAAAAGATGGTTATGCCTTGATGTATAGCGGTAAAAAAGGATATATTTTAGCCATTATTTCCGGAGGCGGTTCTCCGGGTTTAGAAGAGAGATTCAAAAAATTGGGAATAAAAGATATCTATCTGAGGATTGAAAATAAGGTTGAAGCTTTGGAAGAACTGATTTCCAAATACGATTTGAAAGCGGAAGAAATTATGTATATGGGGGATGATATACCTGACTATAATGTAATGACCCGGGTAGGACTTCCGGTATGTCCGGCTGATGCCTGTGAAGAAATCAAAGCAATTTCAAAATACATATCCGATCTGAACGGAGGTATGGGATGCGTAAGGGATGTTATTTCGCAGGTTTTGAAAGCCAGGGGAGACTGGATGGACACAAGTTGCTATGTCAAAAGCATGTAGTTTCAAAAGGGATAAAGAAATGGTGTGATGAATTAATACATTTATATATAGATTTTTATATATGATTATTTAATTCTTTAGTGCAATAAAATATGCTTGAAATTTTAAGACTGATACGGGTCCGTACCCTTATTTTTACCCTATTTGTGATGTATATGGTAAGGTTTTTTGTCCTGAGACCTTTACTGATAAAAAATGGTTTCTGTTTACAAATGCCTGAAGAAATATTTTTCCTGTTGGTCCTGTCTGTCTGTTGTTTGGTGGCAGCCGCTTATGTGATCAATGATTATTTTGATACCCGTACGGACCGGATATCCGGTGTAAAAGTTGTGATTGTCGGACGGCATATAACCAGAAGAACAGCTATTATTTTGCATGCTATACTGAATATAACAGCTATTGTTTTGGCTTTTTATGTGAGTTTAGGGGTGGGAAAATGGAAAATCAGCCTGCTGTTTTTTCTGATTTCAGGTGTGTTGTGGTTCTATTCCAGTTGTTATAAAAAATATCTTCTGCTGGGAAATGTGATTGTTGCTGTTTTGGTAGGACTTATTCCTTTAAGCGTAGTCGTATTTGAAATTCCTTTATTGGAAAAAGCTTATATGCAAATGGCATTTTCTCCGGACTTTACATTTTTGTATAAGTGGGTACTTGGCTTTTCTATTTTTCTGATAGTGAACACATTTATTTATGAGATAAATAAAGATAATTATACGATGAGCGGAGACATAGAAAAAGGAATAGTAACTGTTCCGCTGAAGTGGGGTAGAAAAACGGCACGCTATCTGATGGGAACAATTGTCGGAATATGTATGCTCAGTGTCATTCTGCTGGATTTGAAAGTATTTCCTCATTCTGCATATACGCTTACCTATATTCTTCTGGCTATAGAATTACCGTATTTATTTTATTTGTATCATATCATAAACTCCCGGAGTAAACGTATGCTGCAATTGGGAACGATCCGTTTCATCATGGTTGCAGGGATTGCTTTTGCTTTTATTATTAATTGTGTACTGAAAACTACATCTATCCTTTAAATTATGGTTTATAAATTAATTTTGGCATCTTCATCTCCCAGACGGCAGCAATTAATGCGGGCTGCCGGATTACAATTCGAAGTCCGCTGTAAAGAAGTAGAAGAAATTTATCCTTCTGAGCTGGAAGTTGAAAATATTCCCCTGTATTTAGCCAGATTGAAGGCTTCTGCTTTCCGGGGCGAGCAGGCAAAAGATGAACTGTTGATAACGGCAGATACCATTGTATGCATTCACAACAAGAAAGTGGGAAAACCCCGGGACAAAGCAGATGCCATCCGTATATTAGAAGAATTATCAGGAAATAAACATACTGTCATCACAGGAGTATGTCTGACTACTTTAGACGAACAAAAGTGTTTTTCCGTTTCTACAGATGTGTATTTCCGTACATTGACGCGGGAAGAAATCGAATATTATGTAGAGGTTTATAAACCTTATGATAAGGCCGGAGCTTATGGAATCCAGGAATGGATTGGTTACATCGGAATAGAACGCATAGAAGGTTCGTTTTATAACGTAATGGGACTTCCGGTACAAACATTATATTGTCAATTGAAAAATTTGGGTATGACATTTTTAGCTGAATGTTCCGGAAAACAGGGAATTGAATAAATTAAATCTGATAAATAAAAATTATTTATGAAAAAACTGATCTTACTATTTTTGGCCGGGCTGATGTTTCCGCCCTTTTGCCAAGCAGACGAAGGCATGTGGATCCCTCTGTTGTTGAAAAAATACAATATAGAAGACATGCAGAAAAAGGGATTTAAATTGACAGCAGAAGATGTTTACAATATCAATCAGGCATCTTTAAAAGATGCTGTCGTCGGATTGGGACGGGAAGGCCAGCCGTTTCATCATTTTTGTACCGGGAATCTAGTAAGTGGGGAAGGATTGTTAATCACCAACCACCATTGTGCTTTTGGTATGATTCAAGCTCATTCTTCTTTGGAACATAATTATCTGAGAGATGGTTTCTGGGCCCGGAATAAAAGTGAAGAACTGCCTAATCCCGGCATTACGGCTTCTGTTTTAGTGAGGATGGAAGATGTAACGGATCAAATAAACGCCGTACTGAAAGAAGGGATGAGTGAAACGGAAAGAAAAAAAGCCATACAGGAAGAAAGCCTTCGCTTAGAAATGCAAGCAGTGGCTGGTACGGATTTGTCCGCTAATATAAAACCTTATTTTAACGGAAATCAATTTTTTATGTCGGTATATCGTATTTATAAAGACGTTCGTTTAGTGGGTGCCCCTCCTTCAGCTATCGGTAAATTCGGCGGAGATACGGACAATTGGATGTGGCCCCGGCATACGGGAGATTTTTCGGTATTGAGAATATATGCCGGAGCCAACAATGAACCGGCCGGATATGCTGCACAGAACAAGCCCTATCAGCCCGCTACATTCTTTAAAGTATCTGCAGGGGGATTGGAAAAGGGAGATTTTACCATGGTATTCGGATATCCGGGAACGACGGTTGAATATTTACCTTCTTATGCTATAGCCCAGTTAGTTGACATAGAGAACCCGCATAAAATAGCGATTCGGACAGCTATTCTGGAAATTATGAATGCAGCTATGAATTCTGATGAAGCTCTGCGGATCAAATATGCGGCCAAAGCTGCCAGCGTCGCTAATTCATGGAAGAGGTGGCAAGGAGAAAATAAAGGATTAAAGCGCTTCAATACGATAGAGAATAAACAGCAGCTGGAAAAAGAATTCGGAGCTTGGTCCCAAGGTAAAAACGAATATGAAGGATTATTGAGTGAATACCGGGAACTGTATGAACAACGGAAAGACCTGATACTTGCTTTTGTATACCTGACAGAAGCAGGGAAAAAAGGAGCTGAAATTATTTCTTTTGCCCAATCCCTTTATACGGATGTCCTCGGTTATGAAAAAGCTGAAGATAAGGAAGCTTACAAAGCGAAGTTAAAGAAGAGAGCAGAAGATTTCTTTAAAGATTATGATGCCGGAGTGGATCAGCAGTTACTGGCGGAAATGATGAAATTATACAATTCCAATCTTCCCCAAAGTTGGATTCCCCTTAAAGTAGCCGAAGCGGCTAAATCAGGCAGTTATAAAGAATATGCAGGAAAATTATTTCAGCGTTCTGTCTGCGGGAACCCGGTCAGAACATACGACTTTATTGAAAAACTGAACAAAAAGTCTGCAGAAAAATTAAGAAAAGATCCGGCTTATCAACTAGCCAACTCAATAACAGAATTTAATAAGACCCGGATCCGTCCGGAACTTTCTAAAATTGAGAAAGAACTTACCCGCCTCAACCGGTTGTGGTTGGCCGGTTTAATGGAAATGCAACCGGAGAAAACTTTTTATGCCGATGCAAATTCAACGCTGAGAGTGGCCTACGGACAAATCGGAGGGTATTCGCCTCAGGATGCCGTAGAATATCTATATTATACGACCTTAAAAGGAATTATGGAAAAAGATAATCCCGCTATATATGATTACAATGTACCTCAAAAATTAAGGGATTTGTATAAAGCCCGGGATTTCGGTCCCTATACGCAGAATGGAGAAGTTCCGGTCTGTTTTATAGCTAGTAACCATACTACAGGTGGAAACTCCGGAAGCTGTGTTTTAAATGCAGAGGGATATTTAATCGGCCTCAATTTTGACAGGGCCTGGGACGGAGTAATGTCCGATATGCAATATGATCCGGAAATATGCAGGAACATTGCCGTGGACATTCGCTATGTGCTTTTTATCATGGATAAATTAGCCGGTGCCAGTCACTTAATGGAGGAAATGGAGATAATGTGGTAATCCGGATAGGATTTACGATTTTGTTTTCAGAACACTATCGTAAATCCTGTTTCCGTTTTTTATTCTTTGCAAAGCATTCTCTTTTCTACTTTTTCCCAATCTACAATATTCCAGAAACTTTCTACATATTTCGCCCTTAAATTCTGTACATCCAGATAATAAGCATGTTCCCATACATCCAAATTTAAAATTGGTTTTTTGCCTTGAATAAGCGGATTTTCTGCATTTTTTGTCTGTACAATTTCCAATTTTCCATTTTCTCCGGCAATCAACCAGGCATAACCGGACCCAAACAGGGACACAGCGGCTTCTGAAAATTTCTTTTTAAAATCTTCCAAACTTCCGAAACTCTCTTCTATTTTTTCATTCAATTTTTTAGGAAGTTCTGCTTTCCCTTCTTTAGCCGGCCGAAGAGCTTCGAATTGAAAATAATGGTTGAATACCTGAGCCGAGTTATTGAATAATTTGCCGGAAGAATTCAACATGATTTCCTCTATCGTCCTATCTGCGAACTCCGTGTCTGCAATCAGCTTATTGGTATTTTCGATATACCCCAGCAGGTGTTTTCCATAATGGAACTGAACGGTTTGTTTACTCATATAGGGCTCGTAAGCGTCTTCCGGGTATAAAGGGGGTAATAACCGGAATTGATTATTCTGATCCTTTTCATTTACTTCTTTCGACAAAAGTAATACGCAGCTTGAAATTGATTTTTCCGTTTTCATAGTACTATTTTAAATTAATTCTTCTGGTTTATTCTTTTTCTTTTAAACGCTATTGATATGAGAAAGTTTCTTCTCTTTTATATAGAAGATGTTACCCATAATTATAAGCCCGACTTTATTTATGTTTTATAATAAATGATCAGATTTTTTTAATAGAAACCTATTTGAATTCATAATGTATTCCAGTTCTGTTCCGTCATCCGAAATTTCATTATTCAGTTTTTTATATGTACTTTTACCTTCAAAAGTATAAAATTCGTCCGTTATGAAAAATACGTTTTTGAGTTTGAGAATATTCTTAGGAGTTATTTTAACCGTTTTGCTCACAGCTTGTCAGAAACAGGAATCTGCAGTTCCTTATTACCAGATCATTCCGGAAGAGGCGTACAATGTCTTTTCTGTAAAGGTAAATCAGATCGTGGAAAAAGCGGGGGGAGATCAAAATATAGTCTCATTCCTGGCCTTGTTTCAGAAACAACTGGATCAGGATATTGCCAGACAGCTGGAAATAATATTGAAAAACGGACGGGAATACGGATTAAATCTGGAAGAAAACCTTTATATTTTTTCAGAATCTCTGGCTGGCCGTATCGGGGTGGTTGCAAAAGTTTCTGAGTATACTAAAACTGAAAAAGCTTTAAAAGATTTGGGATTTACGGTAGAAACGGATGCAAAGGGTTATCGGCATGCTGTTTTAAATCAACGTTTGGTGTGTTATTTCAATGAGTCTGTATTATTGTGTATAACTACTTTGAAAGGGGTTTCAGATATTGACAGTTATGCTGCCGGTTTAATGAATTTATCTCCCGAAAACAGCCTGAGCCGGCAGGAAGGGTTTGCAAAACTACGCTCCTCGGCAGAGGATATCGCTTTTCTGACGAAAAACCAGTTAGCAGGAGAAGATTATATGTTGTTTTCCCCGGAAATAAATCTTTCCAAGGTCGAAATATTAGGCGGGATACATTTTGAAAAGGGCTTGATAAATGCCTATTGTTCTTATTTCACTACGGACCGCAGTGTGCAGGATCAACTGTCGGAAAAATATAAATTCCTAAGAAAAGAAAAAAACGTTTTAGCAGATCTCTATCCGGCTTCTGCTCTATTGTATATGTCGACAAACCTGAACGGACCGAAAATCGCAGAAAATGTAGATAAATGGAACATCCGGAATCAGCAACAGAAAGCAGACTTACAAAAAATGTTGTCGGCTCTGGATGGAGAATGCGCTCTGGGTTATCTGAATATTTCCCCTATCGGAATACCTTCTGTATTGTTGTATGCAGAAGTTGGCAATAATTACCCATTAGAATACATAATTCAGTTAGTTGAAAGGGAATTCGGGAATTTCGTACAAGTAAGAAAGACGGGAAACGATAGGTATGAAATAAATGTTACAATGATGAATATGAATGTTTATACGGGAATAAAAAAGGGCCTTTTTTATATTACCAACGACAATTCAGTTTATAAAAATGTCGGGGAAAAAGTGGCTGATCCCCTGCGCAATTCACCCTATTTTACTCGTCTGGCAAACTCTTATATAGGAGCTTTTATGAATGTAGAATCTATAATAGAGTCCCCTCTTATTCAATTAAGTCTTTCCCAGTGGAAACATGGTGCAGGAACTTTAATTTTACAACTTTTGTCCGAATGCAATAGTATAGAAGTCTGTCAGGAAAGTCCGGAAAAAGCTGTTTTACGTATATATTTGCAGAATAAAGAACAAAACAGTCTGAAAACCCTGCTGGAAGCAGCAAGAAAATAATTTAATTCCGTATTAAATGAAAGAGATTAGCTTATTGCAGGTTATCCCCGAAGTTTTTAGTCAGAGAGAAAAAAAAGATTCCGGAATATGGTATAAAAAGATTTCTTTTACGAAAGGAGAGGTCTGTTTGCTGGAAGCCGTTTCTGGAGCAGGTAAATCTTCGCTTTGCAGTTACCTGTACGGATACAGATCCGATTATCAGGGGACAATATATTTTGACGGGGAAGATATCCGGAATTTTTCGAAAGCACAATGGGCAGAATGGAGGAAAGTATCTTTAGGCATTCTTTTTCAGGAATTACGTCTTTTCCCCGAACTGACCGCCTGGGAAAATATTCTGATAAAAAATAACCTGACCGCTTATAAAACCCCTGAATGGATTGAAAATTGTTTTCATTTACTCGATATAGAAGACAAAAAAAATATTCCTGTAGCCAAATTATCGTTCGGGCAACAGCAAAGAATTGCATTTATCCGGGCTTTATGCCAGCCTTTTGATTTTATTTTATTAGATGAACCTGTCAGTCATTTGGATGTAAATAATAACCGGATTATCGGGGAATTACTCACAAAGGAAATAGAACAACAAGGGGCCGGAGTGATTGTTACTTCAATCGGAAATCCGCTGAATATTCAGTATGATAAAATTTTGCAATTATGAATTTGGTGTGGAAATTATTACGTCAGCACATCAGTAAATCGCAGCTGACGGGTTTTTTTGTTGCGAATCTGGCAGGTATGTTTATTGTATTGCTGTCTGTGCAGGTTTATTCGGACCTTCGCCCGTTATTCAGCGGAGGGGAAAGCTTTCTCAACAAAGATTATCTGATCCTCACCAAGAAAATAAATGCTTACAATTCGCTTGCAGGCAACGGGAGTATTTTTACTCCGGAAGAAATAGAAGAAATCAGGCAACAGTCTTTTGTCAGAAAGGCCAACGGATTTACACCTTCCGGATACGGAGTAACGGCAGGAATAAATATGGGAGGCCGGGGCTTTGCTACCGAAATGTTTTTTGAATCCGTTCCGGACGAATATGTTGATGTCACGACTACCTCCTGGAAATTTGATGCTGCAGAAGGAGTGATCCCGATAATTATTCCCCGGAATTATTTAAATCTTTATAATTTCGGATTTGCCCAGGCCCGGAATCTTCCCAAGCTTTCAGAAAGAGTAATCGGTTCTTTGCGCCTGCAGATAGAACTGAGAGGAAAGGAAAAACGTCAAAATTTCGAAGGACGCATTGTCGGATTTTCCGACCGCCTCAATACCATCCTGGTCCCCCAGCAATTTATGGATTGGGCTAACCGGACTTTTGCTCCGGAAAAACCTGTCGGTTTTTCCAGGTTAATTGTGGAAGCCGGGAATCCGGCGGATCCGCATATTGTTCATTATTTTAAAGGGAAAAATTACGAAACGGAAGACGGAAAACTGGATGCTGGAAAAACCATGTGGTTCCTCAATACACTGACCAGTGCTGTCATTGTAATCGGATTAATTATATGCGCCTTGTCTTTGTATATATTAATGCTGAGTATTTTTCTGCTATTGCAAAAAAACAACGTTAAACTTCAAAATTTAATATTGATTGGCTACCGGACCACTCAAATTGCACGGCCTTATCAAAATCTGACACTGGCCTTGAATGGAGTTGTTTTTTGTATTGCTTTAATTGCCGTTTTTCTGATGCGGTATTACTATATTGGTTGGTTAAAGGAAATCTGGCCCGATTTTGTTCCCGGAAGCAGCGGTTTGTTGTGGGGGATAGGAGTAACTTTGTTTAGTGTGGTCTCTTTACTGAATATAGTTGTCATCCGATCCAAAATAAATAAATTATAGCGAATAGGTCCGACCGGTACATAAACCTGCCGGCTGGGAAATAAAAACCGGGACCAGCGATTCTGCTGAAAAAAGACTTTGGTTAATCCCTCGGAAAGATAAATATTTCCGGGGGATTTTTGGGAAACAGGGAAAGGCAGTGCATCAGACGATTCTGAACGATAATCCGTAGTGGAGAGCCGGCATTCGGAGTGTATAGGGGTGAAGAGAGAATAAAAAGCAGGATAGCGGTGTCGTTTTATTTTTTATCAGTTGGGAAATTCACAACCATTAGGCGAACATCCGGTCAGCTTTTTGAACAGGTAGTTGAAATACTGGATGGAGGGGAAGCCGAGGTCGGTCACGATTTGCTGCAGGGGGAGTTTCAGCGTGGTTAGCCTGCATTTTGCTATTTCGATGCGTTTGATCTGGACGTAATTGTCGTGGGTATGGCCTGTTTTTTGCTTAAGCATGTCGCATAAACAGGCTTCCGACAGGCGAAGACGGTCAGCACAGTACTTAGCATCAGGAAGGCCCCGGGTACGCAGCTGTCCGGTTTCCATATACTGCCGGAGTAAGTGGTCATAAGCAGTAATGGTTTTTTCAACGGCCCATTCCCGGGTGATGAATTGCCTTTCGTAGAAACGTACGGTGTAATCGAGAATGCGGCCGATGTGTCTTGCGAGGATGCAGCTGCTGTACTGATCCCTGGGACGCCGGAGTTCGACGCAGATGTCTTCTATACATTCTACAAGGACATGGGTTTCCGCAACCGATAAATGGAGTGCTTCCTGCGGCTGATAGGCAAAAAAAGTATAGTCGGAGAGATCCTTTTCAGAGGGGGCTTCTTCGAACAGTTCCGGCCGGAAAGCTACAATCCACCGGCAATCTAAGGGATTTTTCATATAGACAGCGGATTGGGACAATCCCGGACGGCAGCAGGTGAGTGTAGCATCGCTGTAATCGTAATAGCGGCGTCCGAACCAGGTTTCGTTTTCGGGAGCACGATTGCGCAACAGGAGGACATAATATCCCTGCATGCAAAGGCCCGGGATGAGGGTACGGGTATCTGTATCTCCGGCAATGTAAAGATCCGGATATGTGCTTTCTTTTTGCATATATTGAATATCTTATATCAGGATTTGCAGATGTACAAAAAGCCGTAACGGTGGTGACCCTTTATGGCTTTTCACACCTTATGCGGTTTGCACTAGCTCTGCATCCGGTATTCGTTAGGAGTCAATCCGACTACTTTTTTGAAGGTGCGGCTGAGATGTTGCGGATACTGGAATCCGAGGTCATAGGCTATTTGTGTCATTGTTTTGCCGGAGGAGAGCAACGCCTGTTTAGCGAGGTCTATTATTTTGTCTTGTATATAATCGGAGGCTGTCTTCCCTGTTTGTTTGCGGATCATGTCGCCGAAATAGTTGGGGGAAAGGAATACTTTGTCGGCAAAGTATTTTACCGAGGGCAATCCTTCTTTTTGCGGAGTGTCTCCCGTGAAATAATCATCAAGTAGTTGTTCGAAACGGGTGATGATGTCTTTGTTGACTTCCCGGCGTGTTTCGAACTGACGTTCGTAGAAACGCATACAGTAGTCGAGCAGCAGGCCGATATTGGCGCAAATCAGGCGGCGGCTGTGTTTGTCGATGGCATGCTGCAATTCGGTTTGTATTTTATGCAGGCCGTCCAGAATGGTTTGTCGTTCTTCTTCTGAAAGGTGGAGTGCTTCGTTGGATTCATAGGAGAAAAAGGAGTAGTTGCGCATCTCTTGACCGAGAGCCGTTCCCCGTATCAGGTCGGGATGGAAAATGAGTCCCTGCACATTGGGCTGCCTATTTTCGAGCATCTCCAGATCGGCGATTTGTCCGGGAGCAAAGCATACAATGGTTCCGTCCTGGTAGTCATAATTTTGGCGGCCGTAGCGGATGTTGCCACATTTAATATTTTTCAGGAACAAGGCATAGACTTCGTATCTGTACCTTGCCCGTAAAGGCCAGGTGGTAGCCTGGGTAAGATCGACCACGCTCACCAAAGGGTGTTTGGTTTCAAGTCCGAAGATTTTGTTGTAGCGGTCTACACTGTCTATTTTAATAATTTCTTCCATAACCTATTATTTTATTGTCCGGATTATTGCGTTCGAATGTTGCCGGCCGGTGGCCCCTCAACATCTGTGTTACAAATATACGGCATTCGTTTTGAAAAATAAGGGGTTGATTATCAGAAACGATGATAGTGGTACAAATATCCGTAAATTGGATACAACCCCTGATTGTGTATGCGCATAATTTTGCAGCAGACAAAAGAAATTCCGCTACAAGCCTGCGTTTTGTATCCGGTGACGAAATAGGGGGCGGTGAATGCAACCGTAAGGGGCGAATGAACGAATGAACGATTGGACATAATTGGAATGAAATATCAATTGAATAAGAGGAATATGAAAATAACCGTTTTAGCAATTGCTGCCTTGTCAGTGTCGGTCGTGAGTTTGCAGGCCCAGTCTGTATATAACGAAAAGGGACAGGCTGCCCCTCCGCCAACACAACCTTTCGGGGCGGAAGCGTTCGAACCGACGGATCACACCGTTATCCGCTGGCTGGGAAACGCCGGATTTTTGGTAAACAGCCGGGGCACCTGCCTGATGGTAGACCCGATGCTGAAAGGCTTTGATATGCCTGTGCTGATAGAATCGCCGATTCTCCCCAAAGATGTTCCCCATTTGGATGCCGTATTGGTTACGCATTGCGATAACGATCATTACAGCATTCCCACCTGTACGGAAATGGCGCCTGCGTGCCGTCAATACCATTCCACCCGTTATGTGGATACGTTGATGCAAAAGCAAGGGTTGCCTTCCTTCGGCCACGGCATTGGCGAAACGTTCCGTGTGGGGCCGGTTTCTGTAACACTGACCCCGGCCTTCCATACTTGGCAGAATGAAATGGAGGAGTTCCGGAAGGTACGCGAATATAAAATGGAAGATTATTGCGGTTTCCTGCTGGATACGCCCGATGGTTTAATCTGGGCACCGGGAGATTCCCGTTTTCTTCCCGAGTTTCTCGAATTACCTGCTCCGGATGTGATCTTTTTTGATTTCTCGGATGATTCGTGGCATATCGGTCTGGAGGGGGCGGTGAAAATAGCCAATGCCTATCCGGATGCACAGCTGTTGCTGTCTCATTGGGGAACAGTGGATGCACCCGGCATGAAGCCGTTCAATCCGGATCCCCGCAGCCTGGAAGGGCTGATTACGAATCCGGAGCGTATTCATGTGCTGGCGCCGGGAGAACCTTTTACACTCAACGGCGGGGTTCATAAAGGGAAAAAAGCAAAGACAGCAGACCAGGAACTTGGCAATCTGGTATTCGAACGGGGCAAAGAGGCTGTTTCCGAACATTATACAGGGAGAATCTATATATCGGGCGTGATCTATAAACCGGACTACGATGTAAACCATTTGATTTTCGAGGCGGGTAGTCATAACGACTGGCACATCCACCCGGATGCGGATCAGGTGATGCTGGAAGGTGAAGGTTATTATCAGGAAGAAGGGAAACCGAAACAACTGGTGCGGAAAGGAGATGTGGTCAATACGCCCGCTAATGTGAAACACTGGCATGGTGCCACTCCCGGCAGCCGCCTGGTGCATTTGTCCATAACAGACCGGACGGACAAAGGACATATCCGGTGGATGGAGGCGGTGACGGCAGAAGCGTATCGCAAACCCATAAATGAATAACAATAATTTATAAACGAGTAAAAGATGAAATTAATCTGTATTTTGAAAAATGTGGTCAAAGGATTACCTGTGGCTGCACTGATATTCGGTATGGCCGCCTGTTCAGATGACAAGGAGGAGCATTTGACCGGAAATCGTTATTCACTGACACTAACGGCTGGTGACGGAGGAAGCGTGTCTTTCGTAGAAAATGAGTATACAGAAGGCGAAGAAGTAACTGTGACAGCCATAAGAAACAAGCGGTTTATTACCCCCTGCCATTGTGCAGGGCAAACCGGTGAAAACGGAGACCCAAAGACCTGGCGAAAATCTCTACAGTAAGCAATTCCGACGTTCAAGCCGTGCTGGGTGACCTCTCAGGCGTGATGCACACCCGTATGTCGCAGGGCAAGAGCGTACACATCAAGGGGCTGGGCTACTTCCGCTACGTGCTGGACACCACAGGCGTCCACGACCATCCTTCTGGTAGTTTACTATTTTGTTTTGTATTGTTCATCTTATACACTTTCGACCAATCTCTTCTTTACTAATTCCCAAGCCTTGCTATTATCATATTCAGCTCCCGGCTTTAATACAGCATGAATATCTTCCATAAATTCCCGGTCAAGTAATTTTTCTTCCATGTTGGCAAGAAACTGCTTCTGAGATGGAGGTTTGCCTACAGAGTACTCCATGTATGTTTTATAACAACTGATGAGTTTTTCCGTATTCACATCTTGGTGAATCATCGCCCAATACAAATCAAACAGATCACGACCTTTGCGACGCTGATATAATGCACGCATTTTTGTTCCCAGTAATTCTTCAAGTTCATATCCTGTCAAATTACATTCACTGGAAAACCATCCGTTCTCAACTTTATATGGGATTTCCTTTAAGCCAAGCACAGTAAAGTGTTCTCGAGTGTTAATCTCTATTTTCAAACGCATATTAATTATCGGCTGTGTGCTTGTATCGAAACGATAAACAATAGTGTTGTTGTGAATATGTTGTTTTACCGTTCGCTTAGTCCCAAGGAATGATAGCCGCTCACGAATTTGTTTTAATATCGGGTTGATCGGTTCTGAATTGATTTGCACTAAATCTATATCTTCCGAATAGCGGACTTGCGGTTGCAAATACAATTTATGCAAAGCAGTGCCACCTCTGAAAGCAAGTGATTTTTTCAGCAGATCGTCAGAAAATATTTCCACCAAAGCCCTGGCAATAACTAAATCTTGCTCTACCTGTGCATCATTTGGCCAAGGAGCAACTGCTTTCCATTCTTCTATATATCGGCGTGGTATCATAAATCGCTTTCTATCTCTATATTTTTAATTACTTTCCATG